>ENA-ORCQ01000062-ORCQ01000062.1-marine-metagenome-genome-assembly--contig:-NODE-62-length-103314-cov-4.374933_pt1 | contig 103314 bp, 82 predicted proteins | sample MGYA00237780_ERZ508510 | MGnify/ENA primary metagenome ERZ508510 (study PRJEB26181, sample SAMN06268981) | marine metagenome | isolation source: Tt an E2 anaerobic enrichment on eucalyptus from sediment...
CCGGGCGCATATGCCTGCAGATGAACTTAATACTTATCTTGAATCGTCACTTGTAACACCTTTAGACCAAACTGTAAATCAAATATCCGGAATTCAGGATACCTTAATGACAATAATGATTTTGATTGCTATCCCTTTGTTATTATTCTCTTTGGATCTAAGAAAATGGCTAAAGCTGGCAAAAGGAGCAATTTTATCATTGGTGCTTGCTATGATTTCCATGTTAATTGTAATTTTTGCCGGTTATTACATTTTTCGGAATACAATAACAGAAACCAATAAAATAGCGGGAATGCTTGTAGGTGTTTATACCGGAGGAACACCAAATCTGGCTGCAATTGGAACGGCTTTAAATGTAAATGCAGAAACCTTTTTACTTACCCATACTTCAGATTTAATAGTTGGTTCGGTTGCTTTGATTTTTCTTATGACCATTGCCCAAAGAGTATTTCACATCTTCTTGCCCAAATTCCAAATGGTTTACAAAGCTGAAAACAAATTACACTTAAATGATGAACCTGAAGATTTTGAAAATTTTGCACCATTATTTAATAAAAAAAATGTTCCTGATTTACTCAAATCCTTCGGGATTTCAATATTAATTGTAGCAGTAGGTGGCGGATTAAGTTTACTTGTTCCCAAGCCCTCGGATACTATTGTTGCCATTTTATCCATAACCACCCTGGGATTATTGGCTTCATTAGTAAAACCAATCCATAAACTGCACAACAGTTTTCAGTTTGGAATGTATTTGATTATTGTATTCTCTTTGGTAGTTTCTTCAATGGCCAATTTAGCCAATATGGTAAAACCGGAATCAACCCAATTGTTTTATTATGTTGCTATGGTTGTCATTGGTTCAATGGCAATTCATGTGGGTTTGGCCCGGGTTTTTAAACTCGATGCTGATACAACTATTATTTCCATAACAGCCTTAACCTATTCCCCACCGTTTGTGCCTACTGTTGCAGGTGCTTTAAAGAATAAAGAAGTTATCATTTCAGGTTTAACTATTGGAATTTTAGGATATGCATTTGGAACCTATCTAGGTGTTTTTGTCGGAACTATTTTAAAGTAAAAATAGTTAATTCAGCATTGTTTTGCTGGTCCGGATTTTATTCTTCATCCCAGTTTTTTAAAAAACTGTTCACGATAACTGAGACTTACAGGAATTTTACGCTGACCGATTTTAACCAGGTTTCCTTCGATATAATCGATTTTGGAAATTGAAATCACATAAGATTTATGAATTCTGACAAATCCTTTTTCCGGAATTTGCTGAATAAAATCTTTTAACCTGCCATGTACAGTAATTGATTTGTCTGACAACACAAATCGTACATAATCTCCCTGAGCTTCAAGTATAAAAATATCATCAAAGTTTATTCGATATCTTTTTTTATTCGACCAAACCATTATATGCCCAGTCACTGGTGCATCATTTGTTTGATTTGCACTTCTGTCTAAAACCCTGTTTACCGCAAGTCGAAACCTTTCGAACGATACGGGTTTTAATAAATAATCCACGGCGTCTACATCAAAACCATCAAGTGCAAATTCAGGATATGCAGTGATAAAAACGATGTATGGGGATTCTTTTAAACTTTTCACAAATCCTACTCCAGATAATTTAGGCATGTTAATGTCAAGAAAAATCAAATCAATATTTTCTTTCTTTAACACATTGCCTGCCTCCATTGCATCATTACAAACTGCTACAAGATTTAATTCCGGCGAGTCGTTTACAAAATCAACAATTACATCCTGCGAAAGCGGTTCGTCATCAACTATGATACAGTTTAATTGCATTTCCTTAGTTAAGTTGTAATTGTAAATTTACCAGAAATACTTTTTTATCTTCAGAAATCTTTAATGAATGTTTTTCCGGATAAATTAATTTTAATCTTTTACGTACATTTTCAATTCCGATGCCCCGGTATTTACTATTTGTTTTCTGAACAGACTCTCCGACGCTGTTTCTAATGCTGAACTTGAGAGAACTGTCATTAACATTTATATTTATTTCTACAAAAAGATTTTCTGCCCCACCTTTTATGCCATGTTTAAAACTGTTCTCAACAAAAGGTAGAAAAAGCAGGGGTGCAATTTTTTTATCCTTTGTTTCACCCTTAATAAGCAGTTCTATTTTGTCTTTGTCCTTGCTTCTCAGGTTTTGTAATTCAATATAGTTTTTGATCATATCCAGTTCTTTTTCAAGAGCGATAAACTCAACATCAGATTCATATAAAATATGTCTCATCAAATCGCTTAACTGAACAATCTTTAAGGGAACCTGCTCAGAACTTTTTCTTGCTAAACTGTAAATATTATTTAAGGAATTGAATAAAAAATGAGGATTAATCTGGGACTTCAAAGCTTTTAATTCGGCCAGGGTTTTTTCTTTTTCAGTTTCCTGCAAGCGAAACCAACTACGCGCCAACCGTATTAAACTTGTAAGCAAAAGATAAATGGCAAAAATTAAAGAAATATCCCAAAAATTATAATAGGCGATAAAATAGTATCCCGGAAAGATATAATCTATCCAATGATTAAACAAGAGCAGATAAAACGAGGCCCCTGCAAAAACAAGGCATATAACGAAAGCCGTGTAAATAAAATATTTTGCTCTCTCCAAAAAAACAGGAAACAGTAATTTCAGATTTAAATAAACAATAAGTAAAACCGGTAAATGAAAAATGGCAGTATAAATCAGATCTATTGGTTTTATCTCTGCCGACACTTTGAAAATATTTATCAAAATCAGGAAGGAAAGTGACCAAAACAGAAAATGTTGCAACACCCTGCTGTTGATAATCCTGACGACAATTATTTTGAGTTTTTGAATCACCTATTTTCGTTTTAAAAGTGCATCCATTCCATCCTCAAATGCTTCTTTAGAATTAACATATTTGACAACAAACTTTTGTAATTCCTTTGGTTTTGCGGTAAGTAAAATATAATCCCCGTTATATTCGTGCCGTATCCTGATTTTATTTTCCTTTATTAATTTTTCCAACCATTCCTGATCAAACCAGTTAATATAAAGCTGGTCTTCGCTAACTTCAACTTTTGCAAAAGTATGTATGGGGACAGCATGAAAATCAGCTAATATAAGTTCATCCTTTTCCAAATAATCTTCCAAATAGAAATCGAGAAAATAGTGTCCGCCCAGCAAAATAATGTGTATTCGGAATTCACTTTTTTCACCATTTTCTTCGGTAACTGTCAAAATATAAGAAGTACTGTCGATATTTTCAGGAACTTTTTTCCCAAAATAGGCATGTTCAAATTTCCATTCTGTCTTTTCATCCTGCAACCACGTACCTGTTAAAATATCGTTGGGAAATAAATCTTCCTCTGTATATAAAGGATAATAGGAATAAACCACACACCCCGACAAGAATGCCACTAAAATTCCAATGATTAAAAGATTCTTAGATTTCATGATTTTTCTGTTTGAATTTTTAATCAAATGTAAAGTGTAATGTTTTATCGGGCTATTTTTTTCGTTAAGATTGAAAAAAAGATCGTTGAAATTGCTTTTCAGGAAAAGAGTTTTACAAATCCATATCCGGTCTTTGACAATAAAATCAATTTATAGCCTTTTCAGCAATCTCTTTAAATTTATCGGAATAATTGTAATTACTTGGCATTAACTGGGTATAAAAAATAATAATTGATTTTTTATTCGGATTTAACCAAAATTTTGTGGACGCAGCCCCTGCCCATCCGTATTCACTGGTTTCTTCATTTACAGAACCTGCAAGGCCATGCCCCATCGTTCCTGCAAAAAATACCCCTTCAGGCATTTGGTTTGTTAATACCATTTCTGTAGTAGATTCTTTTAAAATCCTTGCACCATTTAATTCCCCTCCATTGAGCAGCATAAGACAAAAACTCAAATAATCGTCCATCGTAGATACCAATCCACCTCCACCAGAGAAAAGGGTTACCGGAGACCTAAATGCTCCGGCCATATTTCCTTCCATTTCTTTCACCGTATCATTTTCCACTGTATTTAAAGAGGTAAATCTGAAGTGTTTTTCTTCAGGGACATAAAATCCTGTATCATCCATTTTTAAAGGATCAAAAATTCTTTCCTTCATAAACTTATCGAGAGGCTGGCCAGATAAAACTTCAACCAAATAACCGGCTACATCAATAGACAAGCCATATTCCCATCTGGTTCCGGGCTGATATTTTAAAGGCAGTTTTGCCAGGATTTTTATTTTATCAGCCAAAACACCATCCCAACCGCTTGCACCTGTTTCGCGATACAATGAGTCTACATAGGCATTCTGATCCCATCCGTATGTAATTCCCGATGTATGGGTAAGTAAATGCCTTATTGTCATTTCATTCTTCTGTGGTTCAAGTGTTTTGGTTTCTGCATTATAAACCATTGCACCTTCAAATTCAGGAATATATTTTGCCACTTTATCATCCAGCTCAAATTTCCCTTCATCAAATAATGTCATTAACGCGACAGCAGTCACAGGTTTAGACATTGAAAAAATCCGAAAAATAGCATCATCTTTTAGTGGTGTTTTTTGATTTAGCTGAGCATAGCCAAAATTTTTCCGGTAAACTGTTTCTCCATCTATATTAATTAATGCTGAAATACCAGCCAGTTTTTTATTCTCCACAAATTCATTTAAAACACTGCTTGCAATTTCAAGCGTATCCAAAGAAATATTTTCATTTTTGGTCTGTTCTTTTTTACCGGTATCAGTACACGAATACTGAACCAACGCAGATCCTAAAAAAATAATTGAAAGCCAAACTACTTTTTTCATAATTTAAGTTTAAACAGGTTAGTTTTAAAACAAGTAATTCAATGCAATGTATAATCCGGAAGTACCATCCCTTTTATCCACTACTCTACCATAATCAGCTTTTATGATAAAGTTTTCATTCATCGCAATTCTAAATCCCGCACCATAGGAATAATGCAGCGTTTCAGCCCCAAAATCGAAATAATTTTCTGCACCGGGAATTGTTGCCAGATCAGGATTTACCTCAACCTTTTTTGTTACCATACCAAAATCGAGAAAGGCATTTAAGGCAAGGTAAAAGTTGTTGTTTATAAATCGAAATCTGTAGAATTTCCATCGGGTTTCGATATTTCCCAACAGGTATCCATCACCAACAACCCTGTTTCTTCTTACACCGCGCAAAGTTGTTCCACCACCAAGTCCTTCTGAGTTTGCGCCTTTTAATTCTGAGACGATAACCTGACTCTGATAGTAAAACGGAACATAACCACCAATTGTAGTCTGATAGTTTAAACGATATACAAAGGATAAATCTTCAGGAATAATTGTAAAATACTGACGATGGGTAAGGCTTAATTTTGCAAAAGAACTTTCAGCTCCAAGAAATGCAGGTGCACCCATAATTACAGCATCTGTCCAAATACCTTTCATTGGATTTGGCCTGTTATCACGGGTATCAAATACCAATCCTCCTTTTAGCAATGGTACAAAACCACCATCAACTTCTTCAGCTTTTAGCACTCTCCATTCTACATATTTTTCATACAAACCGGGTTGTTCCGAAATTGGAGGCAAAACATCATTTCCATCTTTTCCTTTGTTTAGTTTATCAATATCTACCGAACCGATTTTAAAATTCAGAAGATTAATTCCACCCACCCATTTTAGTTTTTCGCCCGACAAATTTCCCAACAAATCGACTTTAAACCTGAACATTTTACGATCGTACTTATAAAACATCCGGCTTTTATAATTGGAATCATCCTGGTCAATCCAATCAAAATTTACCACAGCATCGTAGCCGTTAAATCCAAAAAAATCATATGCGCCATCCGACAAATAACTAATATCCACGGAGGTTCTCAGTCCTTTAATTAAACGATCAGAATCGTAGTAAAACCGGTTAATTCCACTCCCCTTTGTAAAACGCGAAACTTCAAAATAAAGCGAGTGGTCGTAGTTGGGATATCGGCTGCCATCGCCATAATGATACAGATTTACCAGAGCTCCGTATTGAAATCCCAAATCGGTATCGTAGGTAATTGTAGGTAAGGCGCCAAAATTCCAGCCATCTTTAATTACTTCCTGCTCTTTGTCATCTTGTGCAGTTGAATTAAAAATTACAAGAAAAAGAACACAAAAAACAATTATTTTTTTCATAACCGAAATCAATTTAATCTGTAAGAAAAGAGCCGGTGTAGTTTATTTTCCCGAAATTATTTTAATAAAGTCTTCCCTGTTTTTCCCATCACCATCCAACAAGCCAAAGCTACCACTCTTATAGTTCCAGTTGGCATAAGCTATTCCATTTTCTTCAAACAAATCTATCATATCCTGGTACCATCTCAGCATATCTTCCTGAGCTGGGCCGGTAATAATTCCAAACTCGCCACAATATAATGGAAGTCCAAGTTCTTTTGCTTTTTTGATTGGTTTTTGCCACTCTTCCAGAATCCATTCTTTGTTAAACTCCTTGCCTACCCAATTTTTCGCCTGTTCTTTCATTTCTTCCGGTAACAAATCAAATTCTTCCTTACTTAAAATTTCTCCCGGATAATGTACCGGGCCGGTATAACCTTTCATACCTGTCCAACTTGCATTGTAATGTGTTAACATAAAAGGCTCATAAAAATGAAAACTCAATAAAATGTTTGGATCATTCTCAGGAACTTTTAACTCATCGAAAGTACCCACCGACTGCCATCTGTTTGAACCAATAACAATTGTCCTGTATGGTTCTATTTCGCGCAATGCTTTTGTGGCATTGGCTACAAGATTATTCCATAACTCAGGATCGTCGGCAACTGCTTCGTTCATTAATTCATAGGCGACCAGGGAGTTTGGATAAACAGAAAGTGTTTTTGATAAATCTCTCCATAAATCATAAAACTTTTCCTGTTCTGCCGGATCTGTCCATAGGGGTTTTTCTTTTGCATTAAAATGGTGTGAACGTAATATGTGCAAATCAACAATAACACGAAGATTTGTTTCTGCACACCAATCAATGCAGTTTGTCATCAATTGAAATGCATCATCGTTTCTGTTTCCCTGCTCATCCCACATTTGTTCTTCATCGATTGGAAGCCGGATATGATCAAAACCCATTTCAGCTATTGCCACAACATCATCTCTGGTAAAAAACTTTTCTCGTTCAATCCCACGATTTCTGCTCTGAGATAACCAATGAGCAATATTTGTCCCCCTGAATACTTCAAATTTTGTTACATCTTTTTCTGCTTTGGGCTGACATGCAATACATACAACAAGTAATAATAACGGAAGGAATTTTTTCATAGTTTAAGTTTTAGTCGATATTGATTCAAATGTAGCTAAAGGAAAAAAAGAAACCAAATATTGGTTTAGACTGTCTTTCAAAGCATAAAAAAACTGCCGGATTTTCATCCGACAGTTTTTACATTTATCTAACTAAACTATTGAGCAAATTATAATATTTATTTTGCCCACCATAATTTTGTTTCCTGAGTATCCGGTCCTTGTTTAGAAACAGCAATATTATATTGCTCTCCATTTTTACTGGATGCAGAATTTCCATAACGCATACGTTGAGGATACTTTCCGTTAATATCTCCTAATCCGTAAAGATCGATATCAGAAACACCGTCAGCAAGAACTTTTGGATACCCCATATCGCGAACAATTGCCCATGCTTCGAAACCATCTGTGTACGCCATAATCCAACGTTGAGAAGCAATTTTTTCAAGTTTTTCTTCCATGGTACCATCAAGTTGAGCCATTGCTTCGTTTTGTAAATAGGTATCAATATCACCATCGCTGACTCCCCAAAGTTTCATAGCCTGACGAATTCCTTCCTGATAAGCTGTTTGTGCATCATCACCTCCTAATCCTTTAACAGATGCTTCAGCTTTTAAGAAACTTGCTTCTGCCGCTGCAAAAATTAATTCAGCACGAATTGGGCCGGCATTTTTTCTTTCTATAATTTTATTTTCCGGTGTTGAAAAGAACTGATATGCTACATAGGGTTGCGTTTTTCCATTTAATCTTGTAGGTTGGCCAACATAATACACGTTTTCATCCATTGTGATTTCTACACCTCCGTCTTCAAGATCCGTTCTGGTAAACTCAACTCCTGCTTCAGTAAGTACATTCAAAATAAAGTCCACTCTTTTTTCATGCTTGGCTGCCTCATCACCTTCAGGTTTTTCCAAAACAGCTGTACCCCCAGCGGCAGGTTTTGCATACATTGGAAGTCTTGGATCGTTATTATCCCGAAGTAAATCGATAAGTGTTTTACCGATTGTCCAGTCGGAACCCGTTCCAAAGTTATACCAAACATCTCCATACGCTGCGCTACCCCATTGAGAAATCTCAATATCTTTCTCCATTGTTACATTATCTGATGCACCGTCAAGTAGCGGTGCACCCAAAGCTTCTGTTATCGCGGCTCCTGCAAAATCTGCACCTGGAGCGCCATGAGCACGCAATGCTATACGCAACTTTAAGGTGTTTGCCAATCTTTTCCATTTCTGAAGATCTCCACCACAATAAATATCATTAGAACCGATATCATCCACATTCGTTCCTGTTGAAGTCTCATCTCCAATTGTAGCCATTGCTTCATCTAACTCTTTGATGATACCCATGTAGATTTCTCTTTGTTCATCAAATTTAGGTAATACAATATCCGGATTTGTAGCTTCGGAATATGGTATCATTCCAAATACATCGGTGTACATTTGAAAATATAAACCTTTAATAATTTGCCCCATGGCATACATGTATTGATTCTCAAATTCGCCACCTTCATCTGTCATTTTCATAAAATTATCCAAATCTCCAATGTAACCGGCGAGCCAATCATAAGATGCATCTGTATAACCGCTATGATAGCTATACCCCAGTTCATCATTCCACCAGCTTCCTTTCATTCCAAAACAGAAGTGACCGGCATATCTGTCGGTATGAATCAAATGAGCCCGCCAATATGGATAACGGTCGGGAGCATATAATCTAAACTGAGGTCTTGTAATAAAATATTTAGCACTTACCTCTTCCTGTGTGAAAGAGTCGGGCTTTGTATTTATCTCATTGAATTTGTCGGTGCAGTTCGTTAAAATTGCAGCAACAGCAACAATTATGAATATTTTTAAATAACTTTTCATTTTCATCTTCTTTTAAAATTTAATATTCACGTTAAATCCTATGCTCCGTGGCGTTGGTAAATTGTACGACAAAATACCCTGCCCGTTATTACCCGTACCCAAACTGGCTTCCGGGTCAACATGATCGACTTCTTTGTACAAGAAGAATAAATTTCTGCCAATAAGACCAACGTTAACACCTTTAATAAAACCATCTTTTAGTATTGAGTTTGGTAAATTATAAGAAAGCACAAACTCTCTCAGACGGATATTAGATTGAGAGAATACATATTCAGATGCAATTCCTGAAACTGCTCCCCAATAATCCTGTCCACTTATTGATGTTTCATTTTTAACGTAGGTATCATCATCCTGCTTTACATATCCATCAACAACAATTCCTTCGCGATGTTCGAGACTTTGTACAGAAACTCCCGAACCATCCAAAGCAGCACTTGTTTGAGAATATATTTTTCCACCAAATCTGGCATCGATTAAGAAACGCAAAGAGATATCCTTATAGGTTAAGGTATTGGTCAGTCCACCTATCCAGTCTGGTTGTGAATTTCCTAAGAATACTTTTTCGGTGGAAGCCTGTGGACGCCCGTTTGCATCAACTACCAACTGACCTGCATCGTTTGTACGCCAGGTTGTTCCATAAAGATCGCCATATCCGCCTCCAACTGTTGCCACAACACTAAGGTTACCAGAATTTGTGGTATTCAGCGGATGCTCCTCTAAATCTTCAATTAATTCGTTAAGTGAATTTTTGTTTTGCGAGAAGTTAGCGGAAATCTGCCATGAGAAATTTTCTGTTCTTACAGGAATACCCCCCACCAACATTTCAAAACCTTTATTCGTCATTTCGCCGATATTTTCTCTGAAATAACTATAACCTGTTGATTCAGGAACCGGTACATCATAAATTTGATCTGTTGTTTTAATGTTATAAATCGAAACATCGAAGAACAACCTATTATTCAACATACTACCTTCAAGACCAAACTCCAGTGAAGCAATATTTTCGGGTTTTAATTCCGGATTGAATTTCACATTGGGACGAGACAATTGTGTTAATCCAAGATAACCGTCTGAAGCTACATTATAATATGAGTACAATTGATAAGGAGAAGTATCGTTACCAACATTTGCCCAACTCGCTCTAACTTTTAACAGGTTAAATAATTCTGCATCCCTGTCGAAAAGTTCATTGGCAAGAAACGAACCAGTAACAGACGGGTAGAAATAAGAGCGATTATTTTCGCCTAAGGTTGAAGACCAATCGTTACGTCCGGTAACATCGAGGTAAACAAAATCGCGGAATGACAAAGAAACCTGGCCATACAAAGAATTGATAATTTTCTCTTCCAACGGAGTATATGACGGTCTTTGAACAACTGAATTTGCCACCGTTGCACGTGTTGGTATTTTAAAGTTTTCACCATAAATACTTTGTGCTTCATATGTCCGGTAAGAGTGATTTCCTCCAAGATTTGCTGACAAATTAAAATCAGTACTTAAATCTTTATCAATCATGATAAGGAAATCAGCATTGGTTTCAGTGTTTCTGCTGTTTCCAAAGTTCAATCTTCCACTTTTGTAAAAATGATGTCCGGGCTGATTTACACTTTCATATCTGACAGAAGTAACATCCGTTCCAATTCTTACAAACGCCGAAATCCAATCAGTAAACTCATAAGTTGCTTTGGCAAAGCCAAGGAAACGATCTCTTTTATTTTCGTTTCTGTCATGGTAAAGCATCCAATATGGATTTGCTCCGAGAGAACCAAATGAAATAGAATTTAACGACTCTTCAGGTATTTGATAAACTTTCAAATCATTAATATCAACATTTCTTGGCATTGTAAGTATGGTTGATAAAACTCCTTCCGTACCCTGAGAAATCCTGTTATTTAAAACCTGAGTAAAGTAAGTTGCTTTTGCATCTACTGTAAATTTATCGGTCAAATCTACCACACTCCGAAGATTGAAGTTGTGACTTTTCAAGTCTGAATTCGGAATCATTGAAGTGGTTTTATTATTCGTATATGAAAAACGCATTGAATAATTTTCACCACCCCCATCTAAAGAGATTGTATTAACATACTTCTCTCCAGTCTGGAAGAAATCCTCAAAGTTAGAAGGTTGGGCAACATAAGGTCTTTCTTCTCCGGTATAATAGAGTTGATTGCTACCGTCCAGTTTGGGGCCCCACGAACCGGAAGCGCCTTTAAGGTCTGTAATATTCCCGGGAACATTACCCTGAGTACCTTGTCCGTATTCATTTTGATATTCCGGTAAAATCATTGGATTATCAAACGTGATATTGGAGTTTAATGAAACACCCAATCCTTTATTACGATTACCTTTTTTGGTAGTAATCAGAAGTACACCGTTACCTGCTCTTGAACCATAAAGAGCCGCAGCATTTGGCCCTTTCAATACCGTGATTGATTCAATATCATCAGGGTTAATATCGGTAATACCACCACCGGTTACAGTACTGTTATAAACACTACCACCGCTGTTTACACCACTGTCATCGATAGGTACACCATCAACAACAACCAGAGGTTGGTTATTTCCGGTTATGGAATTATTTCCCCTGATTATTACACGGGAACCTCCACCCGGGCCACCTGTTCCCTGGGTTACAACAACACCTGCCACTTTACCAACCAGTGAGTTGGCAGGGTTATGGTCTTTAACCATGGATATTTCGTCTCCTCCTACTTCAGTAACTGCATATCCCAGGGCTTTTTTATCTTTTGAAAGTCCGAGAGCAGTAACTACAACTTCCTCTAAACCAATTTCTTTTGGTAACAATGTAACATCGATAGTTGAACGCCCCTCAACCAGTTCTTCGATTGTTTGCATTCCTACAAAAGTGAAGACTAACGTGGCACTTTCAGACACCGTAATGGAATAACCACCATCAATGTCGGTTATAGTTCCATTAGCAGTTCCTACTTCCACTACTGTAACACCGGGAATCCCGACGCCATCATTTCCTGTAACCGTTCCGGTTACTGACTGTTGTGCAACTGCATTACCAATTAATGCAAAACACACAGCAAAAATCATCAGAATTTTTCGCATAGATTTTAATTTTCATAGTTAATAATTCAAGTTTAATTTTTCCTATTCATTTCGCTGAACAACTCTTTAAACAGCATTGCTGTTAATCCGAGTAGTCCGGATTGTTCCCAATTTTCAGAAATCACAATTTTTACGTTGGAAGAAATTTTATCAAGGCAAAATTTATTTAATGTGTATTCAACAGGTGCAAGTATAAATTGATTGGCCTGCGATACAACACCTCCCAGTACAATGATTTCAGGATTTAATAATTGAACAGCTACCGACAAGCCCTTCCCCAGTGCCTTCCCCAAATCGTGCAATAATGAAATGGAGAATTCATCTCCTGATTTTGCAGCTTTTATTACATCTTCAGGTTGTAATTGATCAGTTTTGTTTTTAAAATTTAAAGTGAGCTGAGATACAACATTTTCTTCAATTCCTTTTATTGCATTATTAACCAGGACATATGAAGAAGCTATGGTTTCCAGACAACCCCGTTTCCCGCAAATACAAAGTTCACCTTCATCCACAAACTTTGAATGTGAAAGTTCTCCTGCAAAACCTGTTGAACCGTTGTATAATTTTTTGTTTAAAATCATACCCATTCCAATCCCCAGGTTCCAGTTTATGATCACAGCATTCGAATGCCCCCTGGCTTTTCCAAAAATATATTCACCATACGCCTGCATTCGGGCATCGTTATTTACATATACATATTTATCAAACTTACTTTCAAGCCTTTGTTTTACATAAATGTATTCCTTGTTTTTTATAGTATAATTTATTCCGGAAGTCTCGTCAACCAACCCGGGCATAGATAATCCAACAGCGAAGATTCTGTTCTCATCAATTTCGAATTCTTTTATTAAATCCTGAGCATTATCATAAATTTTTTCAACCAGTTGGTTATCATCAATAGAGGTTTCGAAATATCGCATGGCAGTAACAGGCTCATTATGTGAATTGTAAACTATCATTTTTGCTTTGAACCGCAAGAGCTCGCATGCAATAATATAAACCGATTCATTAAGTAATCTGAACATTACCGGCTTTCTGCCGCCACTGGATTTTCCGGTACCACAAGCCTCAACAAATTTTAAATCCGATAATTCGCTTAGTAACGCTAACGCAGTCGGAAGACTTACCCCAATTTTTTTACTTAATACTGATCCTGATAAAGAATCATGTTGATAAAGCAGTTGCAAAATTTTCTTCTTTTGCCTGTACTTTTTTAGTTCGTTTCCGCTAAGCTTAAGTTCTTTAATATCTTCAGAAAAAATCATTCAATTTTATTCTAAATAAAAATATCGATGCAATTTACAGCTATTTTTTTATTAACTCCAACTATTTATTAAATTTTTTTATAAAGTATTGCACATTGAGTAAATATTATAGCAACACTGAAAAGTCTTTTATTCACGTGAAGCTAAATTTTCATCCGATTTAAAACAACTATACTTTCCGGTTTTCCTGAAAGCTTTCTTTTTAGTAAACTTGTAATTTTAATAAAAAACGGAAACAACTTTTTAAAGCTTATCCTGCTAATAGCTCAAATAAATGCAGGAAACAGTAATATTGTAATAAATCAAAAAATCATAATTATGAATCTAAGATCACTAAACTCAATAACTCTGATTCTTTTGGGTTTGATATTATTTTCCTGCGAAACTTCTGAAAAGGAGAAACAGCAAAAACCCAATATTCTTTTTATCATGAGCGACGACCATGCGTATCAGGCAGTTAGTGCTTATGGACATGGATTGAACAAAACACCAAACATCGACCGTTTGGCTGAGGAAGGTGCCGTTTTTACCAGGGCAACAGTTACCAATTCTATTTGTGCACCAAGTCGCGCTGTATTGCTTACGGGGAAGCATAGTTTTATAAATGGGAAAGTAGACAATGTTCAGCCCTTTAACTGGGACCAGGACAATTTTCCAAAATTAATGCAGGCAAACGGTTACCAAACCGCAATGATCGGAAAGATCCATCTTGACGGACTTCCTCAGGGATTTGATTTTTCAATGGTACTTCCGGGTCAGGGACACTATTATAATCCGGATTTTTTAATAAACGGAGAACGAAAAAGATTTGAAGGTTACTGTACAGAAATCATTACGGAAACCATGCTTGACTGGTTAAAAAATAAAAGAGATCCAAATAAACCTTTCTGTGCATTGTACCATCAAAAAGCACCCCATAGGAACTGGAAGCCTGCACCAAAATATTTAACGCTTTACGATGATGTTACATTTGATCCTCCGGCAAACTATTTTGATGACTATGAAGGAATGGGAACTGCCGCAAAGGAACAGGAAATGCAGATTGATGGCCATGCGCGTTGGGGGCACGATTTTAAAATGCTTGTAGATCCTGACGGAAATCCAACTGGTTTTGAAAACGAATTAAAACGTTTCAATGAAAAACAAAAAGAAGACTGGCTGGCTGCCTACACCCCAAAGAATGAAGCAATGAAAGCTGCCAAACTTGAAGGAAAAGAACTGGGATTGTGGAAATTCAACCGTTACATTAAAGATTATTTACGTACTATTAAATCTGTTGACGATGGTGTTGGTGAAGTACTTGATTATTTAGATGAGGCAGGTCTTGCGGAAAACACAATTGTAGTTTATACTTCAGACCAGGGATTCTATCTTGGAGAACATGGCTGGTTCGACAAACGTTTTATGTATGAAGAATCATTCCGGACACCTTTGTTGATGCGTTATCCAAAAGAAATTGAGGCTGGCACAAAAATCGATAAATTGGTTCAAAACCTCGACTTTGCTCCTACTTTCCTTGATTATGCAGGAATTGAGATTCCGGAAGAAATGCAGGGAGAATCTTTCCGTGAACTGGTAGGTGGAAAAACCGAAGAATGGCGTGATGCCGTTTATTATACCTACTACGAGTACCCATCGGTACATATGGTAAAACGTCACTACGGTGTGGCAACCGAACGTTACAAATTGATGCATTTTTACTACGATATTGATGAATGGGAAATGTATGATTTGGAAACAGACCCATCTGAGATGCAAAACGTTTATGGCAATCCTGAATATGCGGAGATTCAAAAAGAACTACATTCAAGATTAGAAGAATTAAGGGAGTACTACGGAGATAGCGACGAAAATAACGAGAAATTTAAAAAAGCATATCTCAACCATCAGGAAAAGAGAAGGAAAGAACAGGAAGCACGTCAGGCTGCTCAAAAAAATAACTAGAAGAATTAATAATATCATACGATATAAATAAAATTTAAAAGAATATTCGCTTTACATTTCGCTTCTAATGACAGATTTTTATGAAAGACCATGAATCCGTCAACTTACGGCCAGGGTGACGTTCTTAACTGGCTTCTGCACAGTTTATTTTGTCGGCATGCTGTCCGCCAGCTGGCGGATTCAGCATCTCTGTCATTTCCTCATTATGCCCAAAAAATTTGTGGTGAGCCCTCTGATTGACAAACAATTGCGGATATAGGGTAAAAGAATAGAGGTTTGTAGAAATACTGCAAACCCTTATTCTTTTACTATTAAATTGCCATTCCAACTACCCGATTCAATTTTATGTAGTACTTTTTAGCGCTGAATGCAGTGAACTCGCTTAGTGGTTTTGAACCGCTTAGCGCATACCAAAAACAATCTGTCATTGGAAGCAAAGCGAGGAATCTTTCTTTATTCAACTTAATTCAATACATTATTTTTTATTTTTGGAAACAAATAAACGACTGAACCATGCAAAAACTTTTCATTTTTATAATTCTACTATTCGTTCTTTTTTCCTGTTCAAAAACAAATGAAAACCAACAACCTAACATAATCATCATTTTAACCGACGACCAGGGCTGGGGCGATTTAAGTATAAATGGAAATACTAACATTTCAACTCCAAACATCGATAAACTGGCAGAAAACGGAGTTACTTTTGACAGGTTTTATGTTTGCCCGGTTTGCTCTCCTACACGCGCCGAATTATTAACAGGCAGATATCATGTTCGTTCGGGTGTGTGGGAAACAGGTGCCGGTGGCGAAAGAATGGATTTAGACGAAACCACCATTGCAGAAGTATTTAAAGAAGCGGGCTACGCTACTGCAGCTTACGGCAAATGGCATAACGGAATGCAAGCACCTTATCATCCTAATTCAAGGGGATTTGATGACTATTATGGTTTTTGCTCAGGTCACTGGGGAAATTATTACAGTCCGATGTTAGAACACAATGGCGAGATTGTTCAGGGAAAGGGATTTATCATCGATGACCTTACCAACCATGGAATCGAGTTTATTAAAAAGAATAAAGACAATCCCTTTTTCCTTTATTTACCATACAACACACCACACAGTCCAATGCAGGTGCCGGATGAATGGTGGGATAACTTCAAGGACAAAAATCTAGAGATGTACAATCGTGAACCTGAAAAAGAAGACACACTTTTTACAAAAGCAGCACTTGCCATGTGCGAGAATATCGACTGGAATGTGGGCCGGATTGTAAAACAGGTTGAAGAATCCGGACTGCTTGAGAATACGATTATAATGTATCTATCTGACAATGGGCCAAACGGTATCCGATGGAACGGTGGTATGAAAGGCAAAAAGGGCTCCACCGATGAAGGTGGTGTTCGTTCTCCATTGTTTGTGCAATGGCAAGGTACCTTGGGAAAAGGGAAAGTAGTTAATGAAATTGCTGCAGGAATAGACTTTTTACCAACGCTCGCAGAAATTGCAGGTATAGAAATTAATTCTGAGAAACCTTTGGACGGTAAAAGTTTAACACCACTTTTGTTTGAAGACAGTCCGCAATGGGCAGACCGTTCAATATACAGTCATTGGCATGGAAGAGTGAGTGCACGAAACCAAAAATTCAGACTGGATAATAAAAACCAGCTATTTGACATGGAAAACGACCCGGGACAATTTATCAATGTAGCTGAGGAATTTCCCGATGTTTACAAAAAGATGGTGGCCGAAAAAGAAAAATGGGAACAAGAAGTACTTTCAGAACTTGAATTTGGAAAACTTCAGCCTTTTACCGTTGGTGCACCAGATTTTGATTTTACTCAATTACCGGCAAGAGATGGTATTGCTCACGGAAATATTATACGTTCAAACCGTTGGCCAAATTCTTCGTATTATTTAAACTGGATTAGTACTAAGGATAGCATTACCTGGAATGTGGAAGTTTTAACAGAGGGAACATATGAAGTTGAACTTTATTATACATGCGCAGAGAAAAATATAGGTTCTGAAATAGAATTAAAATTTAAAAACGAAAGGTTGCAATATAAAATTTTGGAAGCCTTTGACCCACCGCTTTTGGATGATGACGATATTTATCCCAGAGGAGAAGGTTATGTAAAACCATTCAAAAAAGTAAAAATGGGAAATTTGAAACTCTCAAAAGACACAGGGACCTTGACCTTAAAAGCAAATACTATTCCCGGAACACAGGTGATGGATTTTAGATTGTTAATGTTAAAAAGAATCTGATTTTGAAAGTAACTTCTTGCAACACTACTTAAAAATGTTTCTTTTTGGTTTAAACCAATTTTTATAACTTGCCATACCATTAAATACAAAACCCATGAAGATAAAATTGATCCTTACAGTTTTTCTTTCAGTGATTCTAGCTTCTAATAACATAGTTGCAAAAGAAAATATTAAATCGCCAAATAATTCTGCTCAACGGGATACAACTATTATATATCTGAATGAATTCGGGTTAAGAAATACCAAAAGAAAAGATTGTAATAAGTTTATAAACGAGGCCATTAGTACCATAGAAAAAGGCAAACCTACAAAATTGGTTTTTACACGCGGTACTTACCATTTTTACCCCCAGGAAAGTAATAAAAGAAACTATTTCGAATCGAATACCACCGACATAAATCCAAGAAACTGTGCATTTCTTTTTGAAGAGATGAGTAATGTTGTGATTGAAGGAAATGGAAGTAATCTTATTTTTCATGAACAGATGCAACCCTTCACTTTCGACAAATGTCAGAACATTGTTCTCAAAAATGTAAATATCGATTGGGAACAACCTTTAATAGCACAGGCCCAGATACTGGAAGTTCAGGATAAAAAAATCAGGGTAAACATTAACTTAAAAGAATCTCCTTTTAGAATTGATGAAGGTAAAATATTGTTCGGAACATCAAAGCAAAATGTCAGGCCATGGAGCCGTACAATGGAATTTGACCGCGAAGGAAGATATATTGTACCCCAAACCGGCGATGCAGGATGCCTTGGAAAGGGATGGGAAAAATATCTGGCGGAAAATATTATTCCCGGAATGGTTGAAATTCATTTGCCGCTTACCAGAAAACCTGCAGTTGGAAACTATCTCATTATGCGACATGCAGAAAGGCTTCATTCAGGAATATTTATTCAGGGCTCAAGAAATATTCGAATCGAAAATGTAAATCTTTATCATGCCACCGGTCTGGGAATACTGGCCCAGTTTAGCCAGGATTTAACTTTCAACGGATACCGCGCAATACCAAATCCCAACAAAAACAGGTACTTTGGCGGTGGTGATGACGGAATTCAGATTTCGAACTGTAAGGGACAAATTACAGTAAAAAACTGTGAGTTTGCAGGATTAATGGACGATCCGATAAATGTACATGGAACCAGTGTTCAGATAATTGAAAAACTTTCTGACAAACACCTGAAATGTAAGTTTATGCACCCTCAAAGTACAGGATTAAACTGGGGGCATCCGGGCGATAAAATCAGCTTTATAGAAAACTCTGTAATGAAATCCATCGGAACCGGAACCGTTGGACTTTTCAGATTACTTGACAATGAAACCTTTATGTTGATATTAAAAGAATCTGTTCCTGAAGAACTTGAGGTTGGAGATGCGCTTGAAAATTTAACATGGTCACCGGATTTGCTTGTAAGTGACTCACATTTTAAAAATTGCCGGGCACGTGGACTGTTGGTTTCCACTCCAGGAAAGGTAGTTATTCAGAATAATATTTTTGAATCGAGTGGCAGTGCCATTTTAATTGCAGGAGATGCAAACAAATGGTTTGAATCCGGAGCAGTTACTGATGTTCTGATAAAAAATAATGTTTTTACCGATTTGTGTAATACCAGTCCCTACCAGTTTTGTGAAGGAATAATTTCTATTTATCCCGAAATACCGGTATTAAACAAAGAGACTCCTCAATTTCATCAAAACATCAGGATTGAAAATAACGAATTTAATCCTTTTGATTATCCGGTACTTTTTGCCAGGTCGGTAAACGGAATCGTATTCAACAATAACAAAATTACCCGAAGTACAAGATTTGAACCCTACCATAAAAGAAAATATACCTTTACATACGAGGCTTGCAAAAACATCGATATTTCTGGGAACACTTTTAACGGCGATATTTTAGGTAAGAATATCTATTTAAAATGGACCAGTACGAATGAGTTAAAATCCGATGAAAATCAAAATTTAGAAATTAAATCGATGAAATAAAGTTCTATTGTTCTTCATAATCTTCTGCCAGAGTTAAACGAACTTCAAATCTGGGACGGCTTCCAATATTCAATACTTCGTTTTCGTTGTAACCTTTAATTCTTATATTGGTGGAATCGCCACGGGCTTCGATAAATCGATTTAATAAGTACATTCTCATCGACTCTCTTTCCTGAACCATTTGTTTTACTTCTTCAGAAGGGGCCAGCAAAACTTCGTAATCCTGCACCAGTAAAGAGTCTTTTCCAGTTTCATTCTTTAAAAAATCCAGATATTCCTTACTTCTGAAATTGGTTCTTCTTCCCGACTTCTGATAATATTGTTCAAGCACAATCTGGCTGGCAGCATCATATTCTTCAAGCTTTTTGTCGTTTAAATAACACAATTCGATTAAAAATTCTGGTTTTTCCTGTTCAAGTTGAAAAAGTAAGTCGAGACTTTTAATGTGCTTATTAGTTAAGGTAGTATCGGCATAATCAAAGGCTATTTCTTCCAAATCTTCAGGATTTGCATTAATCATATTTCCCATTGCTTTAAATGGTGATGCAACAATTTTAAATATAAATCCCTTAAAAGTATCCCAAACTATTTTCCCCACTTTTACTTCAGGATCTGACAAATCACCGTTAACCGGAATATCCAGTACAATATCACCATTTACATCTTTTAAAATAAAAAGTGCCAGCTTTATTGGGATATCGTATAAACCTCCTGTTTTCCTTCCCATCTCAACATTTCTGATGATTAATTCATTTTCACTGTTGAGCTGTCTGTTAATGATAGTGGTTTTACTTACATAGTACATATCCCCAAAAAGAATCGGAAGTCCAACATAGTGTTTGGAATAAATATTAACATCGGGTAATTGAAAATCTGTTAATACATAATTCAGCTCAATTTTACTGAATGGATCAGACGGATTTAAGCCAAGTTGAGCTTCAAGCGTACCCCTTTTGTTAAGCTTCATGTTGGCATTTAAGTTTACCCAATTATCGTTTAACGAAATGGTATCCATATTTACCTTAATTTCTGAAAGCTCATAATTAAAATCTTCATTCATGGTTTGGTCACTAAAATCCATCAAACCATTTGAAATAATAAAGTGATTCAGCACAACATTCCCATTAATTTCCTCATCTGCATTCTGCTGAACATAATCTTGTTCCAAATCATCTTCGTTTCCGGAAACCAGCATCTTTTCAAAATTGAACATGGAGTCTTCAAGTGCCAGATAAATATAGGGTTCAGAAATCGATACTGAATCAATATTGATTTGATTAAGAATTGGATATGATTTTTTGAATACAACACGAATTTTTTCCCCTTCAAGAACTTCATTTTCCATTTTATCAAAGGCTTCAAGCTTATCTAATTCCAACTCTCCATTAAACGAAAATTGATTAATGTCAGAAACCAGGCCGTTAAAATTAACAAAAGCCGAGACTGTTCCATTCAAATCAGATAACTCAATATTCTGCTGTATATAAGGAAGAAAAGCTTTGGTTTCCAGTTGGTCTATTTGAACATAGCCTGAGTATTCTCCAAGGTCTGCATTATAATTGAATGAACTTGCAAAATCTCCACCATCCGCCAGTTTAAACTCTACATCAGCTTTACTGCTATCGCGTTTGCTCCACACTATCTGAGGAATTGCAAAGGATACTTGCTCAAGTTTTATGGTATTATCCACCTTCAAATCAGTGTAATGCAAATCACCATTCTTCAATTCCAGGTTATGTAAGTTTAACTTATAAGATTTCGACTCCTTTTTCTCTTTATTCTCAGTTTCGGATTCTGAACTTTCAAAAAAAGTCAACAGATCATCGAAATTAAAAATGGTGTCGTTTTGAAAAATATTGGCATTTGAATTCACCATCTTAAGTTCTTGCACATAGATTTCGTTCTTTAACAAACGTAATGGTTTCATATTAACCATAAAAGAATCGAAGGAAAGAAACAAATCGGAACCATTTTTTTCGAAATATTTAAAGCCCTGAACTTTTAGGGTTGAAGTAAAATAATTGTATTTGATTTTTTCAATATTGATGGTTCTTCCGGCCAGTTCTTTTCCATTTTTATTGATATAATTTTTTATTAAGGAAGGTGCCAAAATCATGGCACCTGATATTATAATTGCCATAATACCCAGCACGTACAACAACATTTTCTTTCTTTGAATTAAACTGGTTTTTTGGGAAGATTCCTGTTCATTCATTTTATCAATTTTCTAATCGTAAATACATTTTGAAGTTAATTCTAAATCTCTCAATAAAACAAGATTAATTATGTCAAAGTTCAATACATTTATCAAAAAAAACTTCCTCATTTAAAACAAGTTAAATGAGGAAGTTTAAAATTAATTTTATCTAATATGTATGCTCTGTTCTAAGCAGTTTTTTTATTCTTAACAAGAAGGTAAAGAATTATAAATGCAACTACCAAAATCATGGGTAAAACAGACATTCCTTTTATTGTTTCAACCGGTCCTGCATCCTGAATTGATTTCCCCATAATCGGCAGAACCATGGCTGTTGCAACAAATCCTGCACCTCCAAGAATCGACATACCCAATGCACCGCTTTTTGGCACATACTCCGAAGTTACCCCAATCATAGTCGGCCAGAAATAACAAACACCTACTGCAAAAACAGCAGCCGAAACAACGGTCATAATTGCTCCCGTTGAAATGCTGAGTAACCATAATCCAGCTACTGAGAATACGGCTGATCCTATCAAAACTCCGGAAGGATTAAGGCGATGAACCAAACCACCGGCAAAGAAACGTCCTACTGCCATTAGCCCGGTTACTACAGCTAAAATAATCATCGGGTGTATTCCTCTGTCATCCAATAGTTTTTCAATCCATGTGGTAGTGCCCAATTCTGTAGATGCCGTTAACAACATACATCCAAAAATGAACGGGAATAACAAAGTAATTTTGTTTACCAGTCTGCCTTCAATAATTATAGCAACTGCAATTACCGCAATAATTATAAGCGGTGTTGTATAATTGGCGGTTACCGCACTTGAAATTGCAGTACTATTGGCCACTAAAATCATAAAAATTACGGTAAGTGTAATGGTAACAGGTGCTCCTACATTACGCATCATTTCTTTATATGATACTCCTGTTGTTACACGTTCTGTTTCCGGAATTTTCTGGCCAAAGAAAAGGTATCCGTATATGGCTAAAGGAATAAACAATACACCTACCAGAACCTGCCATGAAAGATTCAAAGAATCCATTATTATGGTGGCCAACAAACTTCCGACCACGATTCCTCCGGGGAACCAAACATGGAAACGATTCAACATTTTTGTTCTTTTATCAGGGAACAGAGCAGTTACCAATGGGTTACAGGCAGCCTCAACGCTACCGTTGCCCAATCCAAGAAATACATTGGCAATAAATAACGAGGTATAATCTTTTGCAATCAATAAAAGAACAATTCCTATTAAATGCATTGCAAAAGCTGCCCAGATGATAGATTTCGTTTTAACAATGTCGATAAAATAACCACCGGCAAACATAGCCACCGCAAAGCCCCAAAAAGCCGGTGCCATAGCTCGTCCGACATCTTCACTTGCCAAACCGTAATCGTCAATAAAAACACCTGTAATTTTTGCCCTGATTGCAAATGTAATTGCAGTAACAAGCAGCGCCAGACTGGAGGCAACAAATAGTCTTTTTCGATTTACACTTTCCGTCATTTTCGTTTAATTTTAGGTTGATAAAAAATTTATTTAGTTGTTTTAATTTGTACCTGCCAAATATTTAATCGCCTGTGTTACCAATTTTCTGTATTCCCCCGATTCATAAGTCCGGTAATCGTGACCAGGCTGCAAATAAACAATTTGCGAATTTTTGTATTTGTGTTGCCAGGCTACATATTCCATACTTTTTGGATGAGTAGTTCTGAGCAAAGGGATAACATCTTCTGAAATGCGCACATTACCATAAATTTCGTCAAAAAAACGAGGCTCCTTAAGTCCAACTGTAACTGCCGTATACTTTTCTACCCGCGTATAAACCCAAACATCATGTTCGTAATTTGAATGCTCTTCTTCAGGAATGTTTCTCCCTGCTTCAACGTATTTGCCGCCAATAATTTTTTCAAACTCAGGCCATTTTTGGTACGAGGCTATGGCGTGATGTAAAAATAACAGAGGTTTACCTTGCCCGGTTAAACGCATGTACGCATCTTTTTCCAAAGCGGAAATGCTCTTCCACATATCGTAAAAAACCACAACATCAAAATCTTTTGCCAAATCTTTTACCAGTTTATTATTGGCTTTTGGTTGTTGATAATGCTCATATTCTATACCCGGCAGCGCATCAAACATTTCAAAAAACTGAATAGTATCATACGAATGACCACCCGTAACTAGCATTATTTTAACAGGTTGCGCAGCAAGTATAAAAACTGAAAGAATAAAAAAAGTCAAAAGACAAATTCGCTTCATAGGCTTAGCAGATAATTTCAGCATTAAAAATAGCAAATTCATTCAAACACCAATTCTTTTTTCTTAATTAAACTGTTTGAAAAATTGTGTCAATCCAGGCAATTATAATATTCTTAAGTTTAAAATCGAATAAAAGATAAATTTGACTATTATTGTCTCGTTAACTTTAAATTGAAGATAGCTTAATAAATTTCATTAATTTTACATTTGAATTGATTTGGAATCAATTAAATAAGTCAATTCGATAAATATATTGCCATGAAAAATAGTATCCTGAACAGAATAATATTACTTCTTTTTCTTATTGTAACTTTCTCAGCTTGTGACACTAACAACACCGGGGGTGATCCGGAACCTGTTAATGAATACCTTGTTAGTTACGAAAAACATAAATCCTATAGTGCCACTGAAATACAGTCCATTATAGATTCGTATAAACTTTTATTCCCTTCACTTCAAAGTATTGTTGATGAAGTTCAATTCGGAATAGAAGTGTTTATAATTAACTATGCAACTACCTTTAAAGGTGAAGAAATTATTGCTTCAGGCCTGATATCTGTGCCGAGTGTGGAAGGGAGTTACCCTGTTATAAGTTTCCAGAATGGAACAAATACAAAACACAGCGATGCTCCAACAGCAAAACCGGATGACCAGTTGTACATGATGCTGGAATTCCTTGCATCAACAGGTTTTGTTATCGCGGCGCCTGATTACCTTGGATTTGGAGCATCCAGCAATATGTTCCATCCGTATCTTGAAAAAGAATCAACAATAAGCTCACTTGTTGATATGCTAAGGGCAACCAAAGAGTTTTTGGCAAACTATAATGACGCAAAGTCAAATAAAGACTTATATATTATGGGTTATTCGCAAGGTGGATGGTCAACTTTACAATTACAAAAAGCCATCGAGCAAAAATACAATTCAGAATTTAATCTGAAAGCAAGTTCATGTGGAGCAGGACCTTACGATTTGAGATTTGTAAACGACTATATACTTTCTCAGGAGACTTACCCAATGCCATATTATGTTGGTTATATTTTTAACAGTTACATTAAAACGGGAGATATAACAAACCAAGCTTCTGATTTATTCCAATCGCCCTATGATGAAAGAATAATGACTTTATTTGACGGACTGCATTCCGGACCTGAGATAAATGCACAACTTACAAGAACAATGGCGGATTTGTTTACACCTGACTATTTAAGTAATTCTTCAAGCGATGAAAAGTTTTCTTCGATAATAACAAGCCTTGACAAGAACAGTATTTCTGCATGGAAAACAAATATTCCAATGTTTTTATCTCATGGTGGTGCAGACAGTTATGTACCTGTTCAACTTTCCGATAATTTGTATAAGGACTTTTTAGCAGCAGGAGTTGATGAATCAAATATAACCTACCTGCGAATTGAGGATGGTGATCATGGCACTACTGTAATTCCGTCGATGGCTGCCACCTTTAATTGGTTTATCAATATAAAAAAATCAAATTAGATTTTTTCCCTGATATTATATATTTCCATTTCGCCAGATTGTGAATCTAACAATTTTACTTTCTTATAAAATCAATTTTTATAGTTTTGTCATTTTTATAAAAAGTTTATTATGAAAACCAGAATTATATTATTGTTTTTCGCAATCGCATTGGGAGCTACTGCTCAAAACAAAGAACATGCTTTTGAGGTAAATAAAAGATTAGGCAGGGGCATTAATTTTGGAAATATGTTTGAAGCCGAATCTGAAAACGCTTGGGGAAATCCCTGGGAACCGGAATATAGTGGTATTGTATCAGAATTAGGTTTTAATCACATCAGGTTGCCAATAAGATGGGAACCATCGGCCCGCAGCAGTTCTGTGGCACCATATACCATCAACCCAACTTTTTTAAAAAGAATAAAACAAGTAGTTGATTCAGCACTGGCAAATGGTCTTCAAATAATTATCAACATGCACCATCATGAAGCATTGTACGATAATCCCGATGGACAAAAAGCCAGGTTTCTTGCTCAATGGGAGCAAATCTCGGAATACTTTAAAGATTATCCTGATTCATTATTGTTCGAGGTAATGAACGAACCCCATGGTAATTTGAATCCGGCAAAATGGAACGAGCTGTTTTCCGATGCTTTAACAACTATCAGAGAAACAAATCCAACAAGAGTGGTTTTAATGGGAACTGCCGAATACGGAGGTTTGGGAGGCTTGTCAAAGCTTGAGCTACCTGAAGATGACAACATTATTGTGACGGTACACTATTATAATCCCTTTCATTTTACACACCAGGGAGCCAGTTGGGTTGGCGATGGCAAAGAAGCAGATGCATGGTTAGGAACTACCTGGAATGATTCAGAAACCGAAAGACAGGTAATCAGACAGGATTTTGCCGCTCTGAAAGCGTTTGAAAATAAACACAATGTCCCGGTGCATATTGGTGAATTTGGAGCATACAGTAAAGCGGATATTAAATCCAGGGCAAAATGGACAACTTTTATTGCACGACATTTGGAAACATTGAACTGGAGTTGGGCCTACTGGGAATTTAGTGCCGGATTTGGTATTTACGACAAAAACAGAAAGACGTACAACCGTGAACTGGTTGATGCACTCTTGCACAATGAAATGCCTGAGCCTGCAAAATATGTTGGAGTTCCGCTTTATACTTCAGACTTTAAGTTTAACAATAACGGGTGGAATTTTACCAGGCACCAGGGAAGTGCTTCCTTTTCTCGTCAGGATGGTGCTTTAAAAGTGGACATCACCGATGGCAGTACCGAAAACTGGCATTTACAGCTGGTTCGTAACAATTTTAGAATTGAAGAAGGCAAAGAATACAGGCTTTCTTTTAAAGCAAAAGGAGCCGCAAACAGAAATGCTACCGTTTATATGGGTATGACTTCTTCGCCCTGGTCTGCTTACAGCGGATATGTAGGATTTGCAGTTGCCGATACTTTTTCTACTTACACCATTGTTTTTAAATCTGCCGTGACAGATAGTAAAGCAAGAATAGTTTTTGATATTGGCAATTCAAATGAAGATTTTTATGTGACCGATATTAAATTTGAAGAAATTTACATTCAATGGCCAACAAATGTGGAATCCTTTTCTGGTTATGAAACTTCGATTTATCCTAATCCTGCTTCTGATGTTATAACAATCAACAACCTGGATAATTTTCAATCTTTTGCCATTATTAATATGCAGGGAGCATTAATTAAATCGAAAAGTTTATATCAGAATTTAAATCAAATAGAAATAAACGATTTACCTCCGGGTTTGTACATTGTAAAACTCAAAGGAGAGAACAAAACGATATCACATAAGATAATTAAGAAATAAATGATAAAAAAAATGCCTGAGTTCTGACTCAGGCATTTTTTTGTTAATCATTGATGATTTATTTCTGCTTATAAACTTTTACATAATCAATATAATATTTCTGAGGAAGAATCGACTTATCAAGACCTTCACTGCCTCCCCATGAACCTCCAATTGCAAGATTGATGAGTAAATAATGTGGTTTATCAAAAGGCCATACATCATTTCCTGTTCCTTCGTTTTCAAAAGAAAAATAGATTTCATCATTCAGGTAAAAGTCCATATGATCTTCAAACCATTCAACCGCATATACATTGAAGTTTTCATAAGGTTTCTCAATGGTAATCTTATTTCCTTTATTTGTCCCAATGGAATGATTGTACGCTTTTGTGTGAACATTGGCATGAATTACATCGGGGTCGTAACCTACGTTTTCCATAATATCGATTTCGCCGCAGTCGGGCCAGCGTGTTCCTTCTTTGTGTGCATCGCCCAACATCCAGATTGCAGGCCAGGTACCCAGTCCGGTCGGTAGTTTTGCCTTTACTTCAATCCGTCCATATAACATACCTTTTTTACCATAGGTATTTAAACTTGCCGAGGTAATTTCGTTGCCTTCATAATTGTCTTTTCTTGCTTCAATTACCAGGTTGCCGTTTTCAACACGTGCATTTTCCAATCTTTCTTTTGTATAATACTGGGCTTCTTTATTTCGAATAAATCCTTCTTCATATCCCCAGATTTCAGGATTTGGCAAACCATCCTCATCAAAATTATCTTCCCAAACCAATTCCCACTCTGGTTCGGCAGATTTAGTAACATTTTCAGTATTTGATTTTTTTGCATTATTACAGGACAGTGTCATCAATACGACAGATAAAAACAGAATTAGTTTCATGATTTAGATTTTATAATTTCATGTAAAGATAAAAAGCTTTAAGTGATTTTTAAATCTCGGATAAAAAAAAGCAAAGCAAACAATATGTGAAAGGAGAATGTTACATTCGCAACAAATCGTTGATAATGACAATAAAAGTTCATCCTAACGCCAGAGCACTTATTTTTGATTTAGACGGCACCTTATCCGATTCATTACCGGTACATCTTGAAACCTGGAATCAAATAGGTAAAAAATTTGGATTTCATTTCGATCCAAAAATTTTGTTGGAGATGACAGGCCGCCCGACTATTGAGTTTGCTGAACGGATTGTTGAACAATATGGCCTTGCGGAAAAACCTGAAAACCTGGTAAGGATGAAACAGGAATCATTTTGGAAATCTTCGCATTTGTTAAAACCGATAGAAGAAGTTGTATCGATTGTAAAATCGAGTTTTGGAAAAATGCCAATGACCCTTGGAACAGGTGCAAGCCGAACAAGTGCAGAAGTACAACTAAAAGCTTTGGGATTATCAGAATATTTTGATGGAATTGTTTCTGCCAATGAAGTTACACGGCATAAACCTCATCCGGAAACTTTTTTGGAATGTGCGAAACTTATGGGTGTAGAGCCAAAATATTGCCAGGTTTTTGAAGACGGAATTTTGGGGATAGAAGCAGGCCAAAAAGCAGGAATGATTGTGACAGATGTCCGCCCTTTTATCAAATATGGCGAGTGGGCAATTGTCAAGAGTTAGGCAGGTTACTGGATGCTGGTTACTGGTTGTTAGTTGCTAGTTATTGGTTGTTGGTTGTTGGTTATTTTACAACATTTTATATTCATTAGATATTGTCAAAGCGTTAAAAAATCTGTTTCATGGGACACTTTCTGGTTGCATTTAAAACTGTGCTTCCTCTTTTTCTTGTGATTGTTTCGGGAGCAGTTTTTTCCCGAACAAAAGTTTGTACCTCGGAATGGACGGATGTTCTGAATAAATATGCTTTATACATTGGATTTCCGGCACTTGTAATTGCATCTATGTTTGAGCTTGAGATTGGAAAAGAATCTTATGCTGAACTGATAATTTATACTTCAGTTTATATTGTGTTTTGTATGGTTCTGGCTTTTCCGATAGCCAAAATTTTCCGGCTCTCAAAAAATATGTTGCGTTCGCTGTTTTTAATTTTACCTTTTGGAAACTTTGCTTACCTGGGAATTCCGGTTTTGGAGAATGCCTATGGAAAAGAGATATTGCCTGCCGCTGCAATTATTTCTGCCATTTATCTTTTTTGGTTACTTACACTGGGAATAATCCTGATTGAAATTTATGGCGAAGAACAAATCCATCCAAAAAAACTGGCACTAAACCTTGTTCAAAATCCACTGCTGCTTTCGGTTATTGCCGGGCTGCTTATTGTATTTCTCAGAATTGAATTGCCTGAGTTTGCAGTTAAAACCATTCAGCTATTTGCAGGTTCGGTAACTGCTGTTGTACTTTTCTCCCTGGGCATTTTTTTGGGTAAACAAAAAACTGGTAAACTAAAAGAATGGTATGGAGTTTTTATTTTGGTTGGCTTAACCATGTTGATTTTACCCTTTATTTTTTACCAGGTGTTGTTACAGACGGACATCCCTACCCGCTTATTAAAAGCTTCTGTAATCGATGCTTCGATGCCACTGGGATTAACCCCCTATGTTCTTTCTGAAATGTATAAGCTAAAAACCACACTGGTAGCACGAATTGTTGTTTTTGGAACAATAATTTCAGTAGTTGTTATTCCTTTTTGGATGGTAATTTTGGGGTAAAGAACATATTTTAATCAAAAAAACTTTTGTAAAAATAGTTTTAGGGAAAGGTTAAAAATTTAAAATCACTTAAAACCTTTCCCTTTATTATAAAATGATGAATTTATATTAGAAACCTATTCCTTTTTATAAATTGCTTTACCGTAATAAACTCCCTTACCAATTCTTACCCGGTAAAAATACATTGCACTTACTATTTTATCCGGTATAAACTCTGCATTATAAGCAGTACCACCTATTATTATCTGGTCAAATAAAGTTTCTATATAGCGACCAGTCATATCATAGATATCAATTTTCGCTTCAACAGTTTCCGGTGAACTAAATTCAAACCTCAAATGATGATTAAAAGGATTTGGATAAACTTTCAGGTCTGCATATTTAAGGTCTCGTTCAATAGAAGTTACAATTTCAGCAGATTTATCCTTATCTTTTGCTGAATGGATTACAATTGAACCACCACTGATTGTTGTTGCAGGATCTGCATTCTCATCATCATTCGAATCGATACAGTTATTATCATAAACAACTTTATTGCTATTGTCCTTATCCCAGATTTTTATTCGGAATTTATCCAAACCGTCTCCTTTTATTTCACCGTCTATCGCTGATACAAGGAAACCATAATTACCGATTCCGTTAATAGTTCCGGTACCTGTGTAATTAGCCTTGAAATTTGCAATTACCAGGCGCATGTCATCATATGCCGAACTATGGAAGTTGATATCACCGGCTTTAAACTGGAATTCGGTGTTGCCATCCGGAACTGTTGATCCTTTTTTGTATTTGGCCACCAATCCAAAACTGGCTTTGCCCGTTACACCCTCACCTTCCGCATTTTTAAAGCCACACTCAGGAGACCAGAACCAACCACCACCGGTTACAAATCCACCATCGGGATCATATACAACTACATACTTGTATTCATATACATCAATTTCGCCACAGGGATCTGTTACTGTAACAGTAACTGTATAAACTCCCGGTTCTGAATATGTATGGGTGGCAATTAGTGAACCTGTTGAAGTGGAATAATTGTCTTCAAGTAAATCATCCCATTGAACATTTACTTCTGTTGCATTATCATCGGTAAATGAAATATTCAACGAAGTTTCCGTACCGAGTTGCATTGGCTCAATTGTATTTGGCAGAACCTCATTAATTAAAGGTACAGCATTAAGCAGATTAACATTGAACGTGCAGTTAACACTGTTCCCGTTTCCATCGTCAGCAGTGAGCGTAACGGCAACAATCTGAGCACCATGGTATGCGGTACCGGAAGCCGGACTCTGGGTTACAGTTACACCGCAGTTATCCGTGGCTGCACCGACAGTAAAGTCGGGTATCGTTGCACCACAGGTTCCATCGAGCACAATAGTCTGGTCAGACGGGCAAGAAAGCACCGGCGGAATATTATCCACGACTGTTACAGTTGCCTCACATGTAGATACATTTCCATTTACATCAGATACAGATAGGATTACTATATTTGTTCCAATATGGGTACAGTTAAAATCAGTCTGGCTTAGTCCAAGTGAAACAATTCCGCAGGCATCACTGGAACCGGCATCAATATCAGTTGCAGTAATCGAAGCCGCACCGTTGGCATCCAATTGAATGGTAATATCCTGGCAAATGGCCGCTGGTGGAATGTTGTCAACGACTGTTACTGTAGCCGTACAGGTTGATACATTATCATTGTTATCCGTCACGGTCAGGGTGACGTTATTTGGCCCAATGTTGGTACATGTAAAGGTATTAGGAGTTACACTTAGTGACTTGATACCACAGGCATCGTTTGAGCCTTTGCCTGATGGAGCGCCTTCATCCTTAATACAACGGACACTAAAACCGTAGTATTTTTTATCATCTGCACGATAGATTTGACCGGTATGACTGTTCAGACTCCGATTCCATGCGAGTATAGCGGATATCTCTGTAGAACTCCACCAACCACCCGTGATTCCAATACGAGAAAAAATACCATTGTCAGTTCTGTGGGCACCAGGGAGACATGAAAAGCCAGAATCATCAGTTCCGTTACCATAATTCCAACCACTGGTAGCTTTTAATTTAGTCCCTTCATCCGTGCCTCGATAACGTGTACCATCAGCTTGACTTAGAGTCATGCCGATAAATATCTCCAATTGTTTAATTTCTTCATCAGTTGGGATATGCCAACCTGAAGGACACAGTTTTCCAGAATTAACTGCATACCAGTTATAAAGTGGACCGTAAGTATTATGAAAAGTATCATAATCGTTGTTATACCAGCATAAACCTGGTGAAATTAAATTTGTCCATGCAATATCATCTGTTACAACTGGAATAGTTGTGCCATCATTGAATTTAGTGGCTTTCAGATTTTCAGCCATCCAGATTTGTTCTCCTATCCTTATCCATTTATATTCATGCCCGTCGCGTTCATCAATAAATGTACCTGATTCACCGGAAAAAGGTGAACTATTGTCAATATCTTCGGCTGTAATCATAGCAATTCCTGATTCGTCCAGTTCCACTGTAATATTCTGGCAGAGCGCTTCCGGCGGGATATTGTCTTCAACAGTTACTGTTGCTTCGCAGGTAGAGAAATTCCCGCTGTTGTCGGTCACGGTCAGTATGACGGTATTTTCCCCGACATCATCACAAGTAAATGTATTTGGAGCAACGCTCAACGAAGCTATTCCACAGGCATCACTGGAACCGTCATCCACATCATCAGCACTAATTGAAGCTGCACCACTGGCATCCAGTTCAACGGTGATATCCCGGCAAAGAGCCAGAGGAGGAATATTGTCCAACACAGTCACAACCGAGGTGCAAGTCGTAACATTATCATTGTTATCAGTCACGGTCAGGGTGATGGTATTTGGCCCGACATTAGCACAGGTAAAGGTATTTGGAGTCACACTGATTGATTGAATACCACAGGCATCGTTTGAGCCATTGCCTGAACCTGCTGAGGCACTTGCATCCTTAATGCATCTGACACTAAAACCAGGTGTCTTATAGTCTCCAGCTCGATAGATATTAGTGCGAGCGTATCCTAATCGACGGTGCCATGCAAAAGATTGCGTATCCTCTGTGGTACTCCAATAATAACCGATTTGTCCAATGCCCGCGAATGAGCTGGATCCTGAATAACCTCCAGGAATACCCATAAAACCTGTTTCTTCAAAAACAGGATCCAATTCTAACAATCCATCAAGCCATAGATTAGCATTCCCGGCCAGTTTGCTACCCTCATTTGTACCTCGCCAAAATATCTCATCAGCTTCACTTTGGCCCATTCCCAAAAACATTTCCAATTGTTTCCATTCTGCATCACTTGGCAAGTGCCAGCCATCTGGAGATATCCCCTGTACACCACTTGGATTGGCAGAACTACTGCCTGCACCTGCCATTGCAGCTATCCAGTTGTATAAAACTCCATAAGTGGAGTAATTAGCCGTTGCTTTTGCTTCTGATACATCAGTACCAAAGTACTCATAAACACAATAATGGGGTTCCGTTCCGGATAATTGCGGAGGACTTACAGAAGGCAGGTAAGCCAGATTTTCAGCCATCCAGATTTGATCTCCGATTTTTACCCATTTGTATTCATGCCCGTCGCGTTCATCCGTAAATGTACCTGATTCACCAGTAAAAGGTGAGTCAAAATCAATATCTTCGGCTGTAATTGTTGCCATTCCTGATTCGTCCAGTTCTACCGTAATATTCTGACAGAGTGCTTCAGGAGGCACGTTGTCTTCAACTATTACTGTAGCAGTACATGTTGATTCATTCCCGTTAATATCAGTGACGGTTAAAGTTACATTGTTAGTCCCAACATGAGTACAGTTAAAATCCGTCTGGCTCAGCACAAGCGAAGCAATACCACAGTCATCGTTTGAGCCGTTATCAATATCTTCTACAGTAATTGTTACTGTACCATTGGCATCGAGTTGAACCGTAATATCCTGACAAACGGCGATAGGTGGGACATTGTCTTCAACTGTTACTGTAGATGCACATGTTGAAACATTACCGTTATTGTCGCTTACAGTTAATAGTACCGAGTTGGGACCAACTTCTGTACAGGTAAACGTATTAGGCGAAACTGTCATAGATGCAATTCCACAGGCATCGTTTGAACCATTGTTTATATCAGCTGCTGTAATGCTTACGTCTGCTGTTGTTACGCTAACATCCTTTATACATCGAACTGAATATCCAAGTTCTTTCATGCTGTGACTGATGCTGGCATAATCCCTGGAATAGGCTAAACGAAAATCTCCACCGCGATCAGAAGAAAATTCGAGACTACTCCACCAATAGCCATAATAAGTACTGCTTCTGAAAATACCGTCTGCGCCTAAATTACCACTAGGAAGAGCTGTAAAGCCAAAATCATCAGTTCCGGCGCCGGTTACCTGCCAATCCAATATAGCTTTGAGTGCTTTACCTTCAGCACTTGAATGTCCGTTGACGGCTAAATAATTGATTAGTTCTGTCCATTCAGCCTCAGTGGGAATATGCCAGCCGTTAGGAGCTACTCCCTGCAAACTGACTGGATCAGAAGTACTGTTCCCTTCAAGGGCCATTGCGGCTGGCCAATTATACAATACACCATAGGTAGCATAGTAATTACTTGATTTTGCTTCATTAACATCTGTACCATTGTATCCCATGACATAGTAATAGGACTCAGTAGAGGATCTTACACTACTCGGACTGACAGAAGGTAGGTAAGCAAGGTTTTCAGCCATCCATACCTGGTCTCCTATTTTTACCCAATTGTATTCAGTACCATCCCGTTCATCAGTAAATGTACCGTTTTCTGAAGCATCAAGCTGAACAGTTATGTCTTTACATAGGGCTTGCGGCGGAATGTTGTCTTCAACAGACACTGTAGCTTCACAGATAGAGACATTCCCGTTAACATCGGTGACTGATAAGGTTACCAAATTATCGCCTACATCGTCACACCCAAATGCATTCGGAGATACGGTCATTGATGCAATTCCACAATTATCATTTGAACTATTATCAATATCTGCTGCTGTGACTGTGGCAAATCCTGAAACTTCGCCTTCGTTTACCATGACAATATTTACATCCTTAATACAACGAACACTTAAACCATAATTTTTATAAATACTTTGTCTTGCTATTTCATCATAAGGTTTATCCAGATGTCTATACCAAGCCTCAGATTCATATGTTTCATTCTGCGATGAAGTCCACCAACTTCCATAATGCGATGCACCATAAAAAGATCCGTTTCCATGCAAATAACCGCCAGGAAATGCAGTAAAACCATAATCATCGGTACCATTGCCATCAGCCCGCCATCCAATGGTTGATTTTAATTTAGCTCCTACATTTGTACCTCTCCATCCTGTATTATCAGCTTCACTTTGGCTCATTCCCAGGAACATTTCCAGTTGTTTCCACTCTTCATCTGAAGGCAAACGCCAACCTTCAGGGCACGCGGAAATAGCAGTTTCCCAATTATATAACCTGCCATAGGTTGCTACATTTGTTTCATCATTGTTATATGCCCAGCATCCTTCAACTGCATTATAAGCCAGGTTTTCAGCCATCCAGATCTGTTCTCCTATTTTTACCCATTTGTATTCATGTCCATCGCGTTTGTCGGTAAATGTTCCGTGACCTGAGGCATCAAGTTGAACAGTGATGTCTTTGCATAGGGCTTGTGGCGGAACATTGTCTTCGATAGTCACTGTAGCTTCGCAGGTTGATACATTGCCATTATTATCGGTAACAGTAAGAATGACTGTATTTTCTCCTACATCTGAGCAAGTAAAAACACTTTGCGAAACAGATAAGGTAATTTGATTGCCAGTACTACCGTCGTCAATAGATGAAGGTTCAAGGATTGCCTGACCATTATTGTCGAGTTGGAGTGTGGTATTTTGACATATTGCTGCACAGGAACTTCCTAGTCGGGCAACAAAAATATCATCAAGACCTGAGCCAGTTAGGTTTATTTCATCAAAAGTTCCGGATCCTCCATAGCTTCCTGTTACAACTAAGTTATCTAAATTCCCCAGAGCAATGTTGAATCCAATATCATCTCCCGGGCCACCTGCTTGTTTTACCCATATAACATTACCCAATGGATCATATTTAGAAACAAAAATATCTAGTCCTCCAGCACTGTTTAACGAGAATGCATCAAATAATCCGATATTCTCGAAACATCCAACAACTATGCTGTTTCCCGTTTCATCCGTAACTATTTGCGGTACAAAATCATGTTGTGATGGAGGTATTGTTCCGCCACTTTGTTTCACCCAAACAATGTTTCCCAGATTATTATATTTAGCAACAAAAATATTATCATCACCAACACTGGAAAGCAATGTCCCGCTAAAGTTTGCATTATCCTGAAAATAACCAGAGACATAACAGTTACCAAACATATCTGTGTCTATCCCATGTCCCTTATCACCTTCTACACCACCTGCACTGTTAGCCCATAATACATTACCATTCTCGCTATATTTGGCAACGAAAATATCGTGACTCCCAGAACTGTTAAGTGTAACAACATCAAAATTAGACCATTCATAAAAATAACCTGTTATAAAAATATTATTGGCATCGTCAACACTAATATCAGTGGGAATGTCTGTACTTGGCCCACCATTTCGTTTGGCCCAAATTACATTTCCCGAAGCATCATATTTTACGATGAAGACATCACCCCATCCGGCACTTGACAGGACAATTGATTCAAAAGCTACGTTATGCTGAAAAAATCCGGTAATTATTATATTCCCTAATTTATCAGTTACGACATCCCATCCTTCATCCCAACTTGGACTGCCATGTTGTTTTGCCCATAATACATTGCCGTTTGGGTCAAACTTTACTACGAATATATCTCCCCAACCGGCACTGGTGAGACTTATTGTTCCAAAGGTTGCTGTACCTTCTAAACATCCTGTAACAATAATATTTTCAGATTCATCGGTTGTTATTCCATATCCTTTAACAGATCCCGAACCTTCTGTTTGTTTTGCCCACATCAAACTGCCTGATTCATCATACTTGGCAATAAAAAGTGAATAATCGCCATTGCTAGTCAATGTTGTAATACCAAAATTCGCTACACCAGAAAATCGACCTGTAACAATACTATTACCTAAATTATCAATGGCAACATCATATCCATATTCATTATCTATTCCTCCAGCAGATTTTGCCCAAAGAAAATCAGGAATTTGTGAATACGTTATATTTGAAATAAGAAAAAATATTATTAGATATAAATTCTTCATGACTTTTGGTTTTTTGAATTGTTATAAGAAAGTTGTTTGCGTTAAACAACCTTAATAAATGAACTAAATCAATTATTTCAGAACTCCCTTTAAACTCTGATAGTTTTTTGGGAAAGTACTTTGCTGGTAAGTTCATCTACAACTTAAAAGGAGAAAATCTTGAATGTTTAGCTTAAGGATTAAAACACTAACTATAGCACCATCCATACAAAACATTTAAAAATGAATAATTAATCTCTGTAAAGAATGGTTAGAAAAAAGGAATCGCTATTTAATGGTTTTTATGGATAGTTTCCCCTTGTACTTCGGCCCTTTTAATTCTTATGAATAAATAAGACTTTATACTTTAAGTTTTGATTGCCTGTTCTGACAAAACAAATTTCAAACAATTGTTTGAGTACCAAAATGAAATTTAATGTGCTTTTAATCTTTATACACATTAGCATCACTATTAAAGAACTTAAATCTGTGCAAAGGCATTTATTCAATTTAAGGTTTGCAAAAACATAATAAGTTACAAATAAAATGCCTTATTTACAATTACTTATGTTCATAATCCTGATATAAAAGTCTATTTAAATTCAATAGAAATAATACCGGTAAAATTTGTTTTTTAAAGTTCAGCAGGATTCGAGAAATAAAGATTCTCATTCAAAACGCTTATTGAGAAACAGTTCTAAACATAAAAAACGTTCTAAAACTCAAGTTCTAAATCCTTAAAAACTCCTATCAAAACCACTTCGCTTTTTATTTCTCCCACAATCAAATCTCCTTCCAAGATTTCAAAACTCCCTCCCACTCCCTGCAAAATATATTCAAAGGGTTCGTTCTCAAAACAAAGAATTCCTTTTATACGATAGATTTCTTTTTTATAAATATCAAGATTGTATGAGAGCCAATCCATAAACTTTTGCCGGTTTATAGGGTGGTTAAATTTTAAGGTTTTTGTTTTGATACCTGAATGAATGGATTCTGAATTATTAACATCAGGAAAAAACTTTTTTTGATATTCCAAACGACCGAGATTAAAATCAGCAACACTCCCAAATTTTGACGGTTTGATTTCCGCCAAAGAATTGATTTTATAAAGTTCATTTTTGAGGCTATTTATTTTTTCATCAGCAAGCTTTTCAGTTTTGTTGATTAGAATAAAATCGGCTGTGGCTATTTGTTTTAAGCTAATTTCCTTTTCAGGTTGTGTAGCAAAATTTAAAGCATCGACCAAACAAACCGTTCCCTGAAACTGATAGATTTTTTTTAGGTTTTTATCGGTGAAAAAAGGCCGGATAACCGGAGCCGGATCTGCCACCCCTGTAGATTCAATTAGCAAATGTTCAACATTAGGGAAACGCTCTGCCAATTCCTGAAGTACCAGTTCAAATTCATCGGTGATGGTGCAGCATATACAGCCCTGTTTAAGTTCAAACATCTGACTGGCATCAACACCTTTTATCAGTTTTGTATCGATAGCTACTTCGCCAAATTCATTTTCAACAAGAGCAAACCGGGTTGAGGGATTATCTTTTAAAAGCCTGTTAATAAAAGTAGTTTTCCCTGCCCCCAGAAAGCCGGTAATTAAAGTCACTGCTATTTTTTGCTTATTAATCATTATGCAATTTATGACCCCCTAAATCCCCCAAAGGGGGACTAAGAAAACAACATGCTTAAAATTTCTTTCTCCTCTCCTTTGGAGAGGTTGGGAGAGGTCATAAAATAAATTTTGAACTACTAACCAAAAACCCCAAACAAATTTAAAATCACAACCACCATAGCAAGGATTAAAACATACCGCACATATTTAGCCCCTCCCTTTACCTGAAAGTGAACTCCCAGCCAGGCGCCAAACATATTTCCGGCAGCCAATATAAGTCCGGCAGTAATATCTACTTGTTTATGCCAAATAAAAATTCCGAGTGAAAATAAGGTATATATCAGTACAATAAAAACTTTTAAGGCGTTTGCTCTCACAAGGTTTTGGCCACATCCCAGTACCAATCCTGCCAGCAGAAAAAAACCAACACCCATTTGAATAAAACCTCCGTATAAACCAATTAAAAAGAATATCAGGTATTGAAACAAAGTGGGTTTAGCCACGGAAGAATTTGCCTGTTCTTTTACCCAAACCTCGGGTTTTAAAACTACAATAAAAAACATTACTACCATTAATCCCGCAATTATTTTTTTAAGAATATCTGGATCTATTTCAACTGCAAAAAACGCCCCTATTATTGAGCCAGCTATTGCAGGAATGGCTAGTTTGTAATCAGTTTTTACATCAAGAACCTTCTTTTTTCTAAAAGTATTTACAGCAATAATATTCTGAAAAAAAATGGCAACACGATTTGTACCATTCGCTACGTTTGCCGGCAAACCCAAAAACATTAACAATGGTAAAGTGAGCATAGAACCACCTCCGGCGGTAGTATTGATAAAACCGGCAGCAACTCCGGTTCCAATTAATGCAAGAATAATATACCACTCCATAAACAGAATTGCTATTTCTTAAATCAAAGAAAAGAAAAACCCTGAAGAAATTAATCCTCAGGGCTGATTATATTTTTAATGTCATCTAAAGTCTTTCAACTTTGAACTTTCAACTTTGAACTTTCAACTTTGAACTTTGAACTTTAAACCTTCAACTAGTAAGCAAACAAAGGATAATCTTTCATCATTGCGTTAACTTTCTCTCCAATAGATTTTATCATTTTATCATTTTCGATATTGGCAATGGCATCGTCGATTAACTGTACGATAACGGGCATCAAATCTTCTTTGACCCCTCTTGTAGTGATTGCCGGTGTTCCAACTCTTAAACCTGAAGTCTGGAATGGAGAACGACTATCAAAAGGTACCATGTTTTTGTTTACTGTAATTTCAGCATGTACTATTGTATTTTCTACCAGTTTACCCGTAATTTCGGGGTATTTGGTTCTTAAGTCGATTAACATAGAATGGTTATCTGTTCCACCTGAAATTACTTTGTAACCTAAATCTACAAAAGCCTGTGCCATAACTGCAGCATTCTTTTTAACCTGTGCCTGGTACTCTTTATACTCAGGTTCCAGTGCTTCGCCGAATGCTACTGCTTTTGAAGCGATAACATGTTCAAGTGGTCCACCCTGTTGTCCGGGAAATACAGCTGAATCCAATAATGAAGACATTTTCCGCACTACTCCTTTTTTTGTTGCAATTCCCCATGGATTTTCAAAATCTCTTCCCATCAGAATAATTCCTCCGCGAGGACCACGTAAAGTTTTATGAGTAGTTGAAGTTACAATATGTGCATGTTCGATTGGATTTTTTAATAATCCCGCTGCAATCAAACCGGCAGGATGCGCCATATCTACCATAAACATTGCACCCACTTTATCAGCAATGTCGCGCATACGTTTGTAATCCCATTCGCGACTGTAAGCCGATGCACCACCAATGATCAGTTTTGGTTTATGCTCGATAGCCAGGGCTTCCATTTCATCGTAATCCACCATTCCGGTTTCCTCTTTTACTTTATATGCAACCGGATTGTAAAGAATTCCAGAAGAGTTTACCAGAGAACCATGAGAAAGGTGTCCGCCATGCGAGAGGTCTAATCCAAGAAAAGTATCGCCCGGTTTTAGAATTACACTTAAAACTGCCGCGTTTGCCTGAGCTCCTGAATGAGGTTGAACATTTGCCCATTCCGCTCCATAAATTTCTTTTATTCGATCGATTGCCAGTTGCTCTGTCATATCAACAAACTGACAACCTCCATAATATCTTTTGCCGGGATAACCTTCTGCATATTTATTGGTCATTACCGAACCCATAGCTTCCATTACCTGGTCGCTGACAAAATTTTCAGAAGCAATTAATTCTATTCCGCCCAGTTGGCGCTGACGTTCTTTTTCAATGATTTCAAAAACCAAATTATCTCTCTTCATTTTGGATTATTCTTAAAATTTGATGCGGCAAAGGTAATACAATTTAGTGCAGAGAATAACTACTATTCATTTCAAATAATCATAAGTTTTTAACATTTAACAAATGAGAGAAATGCGATATCAAAATCATCATTATTATTGATTATTACAAAATGAAATCCATTCCCAAAAACAGGGAATGGATCTCCACAAGGGTAAAAAGTACTTCTAATCTTCAAGCAAACCGTCAGCAACCCATTTTTCAAGAGTTGCAATTTCTTCATCCGATAATTTTGCACCATTAACAGGCATAAAACCACTTGATCCTGGATCGCGTTTAACTCGGTCTATTATACTACTTATTTTGTTTTTCGTTGTATTGTAATCGTCCCATTTATTGGGATTAGTTCCACCAGCCACATGACATGGGGCACATAAACCGGTCAACATAGGTTTTACATCTGCCGCGTACGTTACTTTGAGTAAATTCACTGTAACTTCAACAGTAATTGGATCTCCTTTTACTCCACCTGCCGTTGGGACAACAGTATAAATTGCTTTTCCAGAGTCACCACCATCCACAGTTAAAGTTTGTGTAATTGCAGAACCTGAGCCTGCAGAGGCACCTGTAACTCCCGTTTGTGCAACGGTCCATGCAAATGTTGTACCTGCAATTGTGCTTGTTAAATTTATTGATGTCGTTTCTCCTGAAGAAATAATTTGAGCCGGAGGATCTGCCATTGCTATCGGCTTCGGAGGATCTTCATCTTTACAGGAGACTGCAATAATCAATAAGGCAAAAAAAGCGATTTTAAAATGGATACTTTTCATAAAGAATGATTTAAAGATTGAAATTTTTAGACACCTTAATAAACCACTGCAACACTAAATTTATCACAACACTGCAATTTATAATTGTTGTTATTAATCATGTAACAAATTATCTTTTATTTTTGATTAACAAATATTAAGATTTTTTTATTTTTTAATGTGTTTTTACATTTTAATTCACAAATAAAAACCTGTTTTACAAATAGTTGGAATACCAATCCAAACCATTTATTTTACGCATCAAATCAATAATCAACAATAATCATATAAAATCGTTTTAACTGTTATAAATTTGTGCTGCTGAAATAATCAGGAAAAATTTAAAATCAAAAATCGTATGAAAAAAATAGCTGTATTAACTTTTCTCTTTGCATTTCTGTTTACCGGATTATATGCCCAACTTGATATTACCTATCAGAAACCACCCAAAGAAATTCTTGAAATCGCTGATGCTCCGATGGCACCAACAGTTGAAATTGACAAAAAAACTGAAAACATTGTTTTACTTCATCGCAACAGGTTTAAAAGTATTGCAGAGCTTTCAGAACAGGAATTAAGGCTTGCAGGATTACGTATAAATCCGGCTACCAACATTGGAAGCCGCACAAGATTTTACAATAATATTACCTTGATGAAAGTAGGAGAAAAAGCAGAGCGCAAGGTTTCAGGATTGCCTGATGATCCCCTTCTGGCCTATTTTTCATGGTCACCCGATGAAAGCAAAATGGCTTTTACAAATACAACAAAATCAGGTGTTGAAATCTGGATTTTGGATATTGAAAAAAGTTCCTGTACAAAAATCAGTGAAGCCAATGTTAATGCAAATTTAGGACGCCCTTTTTCCTGGTTTGCAGATGGACAAGCTTTATTGGTAAAATTATTACCTGATGATAAAAAACCATTAATTGTAAAATCGGAAGCCATTCCGCTTGGCCCGACAGTTTCCGTCAGCGAAGGGAAAGAAGCACCAAACCGGACTTATCAGGATTTGCTAAAAGACAAAGCCGATGAATTCAATTTTGAGCAATTGGTGCGGTCAGCATTGTACAAGATTGACTTGCAGGGTAATAAAACCTTATGGATGGAAACCGATATGGTCAGAAGTTTTGATTTTTCACCTGACGGTGAATATGTATTGCTAACCACCATTCAAAAACCTTTTTCATACCTGGTAACATACTACAGATTCCCTTCCAAAACAACAATATTTGACAAAGCCGGCAATGAAGTTACGGTTTTGGTTGAATCACCTTTGGTTGAAGATATGCCAAAAGGAAGAAACGCAACAGTTAAAGGAATGCGTTCGATTGACTGGAGAGATGATAAACCTTCAACCATAAAATATGTAATGGCTCTTGATGACGGTGATCCAAACGTTGAAGCTGAATACCGTGATGAGATTTTTATATTGGAAAAGCCATTTACGGGTGAAGCTAAATCTGTTGTAAAAACAATAAATCGTTATTCAGGAGTAACATGGGGAAATGATGAAATTGCAATTGCCGGCGACAGATGGATGAAAACCAGAAACAGTAAAACCTACCTGTTTAATCCTGAAAATCCATCAGAAAAAGCTGAAATTATATTCGACAGAAATTATAACGACAGGTACAATAATCCCGGATCTTTTGTGACAGAGAAAAACGAATTTGGTGAAAATTCGCTGGTTATCAGAAATAATAAATTATACCTCAGAGGAACAGGTTATTCAGCGGAAGGAATAAGACCATTTTTTGATGAATATGATTTGAAATCAAAAACTGCATTAAGGTTATGGCGTGCCGACGGTAAAGAAAATCTGGAACTTATTTCTGAAGTTATTGATGCCGAAAAAGGTGTTCTTCTAACCCGGGTTGAAAGCAAAACAGATTATCCGAATTATTTTATACGGAATACAAAAAAAAGAATAGCGCCACAGCAGATTACATTTTTCAAAAATCCCTTTGAAAGTATTGCAGGGATTCATAAGGAAGTAATTAATTACAAACGATCTGATGGAGTGGATTTATCAGGAACATTGTATTTACCCGCCGGTTACGATATGGATAAAAAAGAAAAACTGCCAATGGTTCTTTGGGCATATCCAAGAGAATTTAAGGATGCTTCAAATGCCGGACAGGTAACCTCTTCACCTCACACATTTACTCAACCTTCATACGGCTCACCGGTTTTTTGGGTAACTCAGGGTTATGCAATTTTGGACAGAGCTGCATTTCCAATAGTCGGAGAAGGAGATGAAGAACCCAACGATACTTTTATTGAACAACTGCTGGCAAATGCCCAGGCAGCTATCGATGCTGTCGACAAACTGGGTTTTATCGATAAAAACAGAGTAGGTGTTGGCGGACACTCGTACGGAGCTTTTATGACTGCAAACCTGCTAACTCACTCCGATTTATTTGCAGCAGGAATTGCCAGAAGCGGTGCTTATAACAGAACCTTAACTCCTTTTGGTTTTCAGAATGAAGAAAGAACCTATTGGGAAGCACCACATATTTACAACACCATGTCGCCGTTTATGAATGCCGACAAAATGAAAACTCCGCTTTTATTGATTCATGGCCAGGCGGATAATAATTCGGGGACCTACCCAATGCAAAGCGAGCGTTACTTTAATGCCTTAAAAGGAATGGGTGCCCCTACCCGACTGGTTATGTTGCCCAAAGAAAGTCATGGTTATGTAGCCCGCGAATCGGTTTTACATGTGATTTGGGAACAGCATCAATGGCTTGAAAAATATGTAAAAAACAAAGCTGAGAACCAATAAGAACAATTATCGGGAAAAGCAAATCCGGTAAGTTGGCCATTACAAATCAGATTTACTATTCCCAATATTTTTTACAGAACAATAAAAACAAATTAAACAATTAGTGATTATTGGAATGACATTAAAGTACTAGCTATTGTTTTTCTAAAATTTCCAAAACCGTATTTTTATAGGTCCTGCTTATGGGTATCTGTTTTTTCCTAATTTCGATAAATTCGTTGGTAAAAGAGTCAATTTTTGGTAGTGAAATAACAAAAGAACGATGAACCCTGACAAAATCTTTTTGAGGTAGCCTTGCCTCTATACTTTGCATTGTTTCCCTGGTAACAACAGTTTTTTCCGGTAAATGAATTTTTACATAATCAGCCAGACTTTCGATATAATGGATTTTGGGAATAGAGATCTTAATCATTTTACGTTCCGAACGAACAAAAATATAATCACTCTTATCAGCTATTATTTCTTTACTTTCTTCTTGTTCAACATGTACATTCTCATCGAGATATTTATTAACGGCCTGCAATAAACGTTCAAAAGAAATCGGTTTAAGCAGGTAATCAACCGCCTGTAAATCAAATCCATCTACAGCGTATTCACGATAGGCAGTTGTAAAAATAATTTTAATGTTTTTGTTTATTGATTTGGCAAACGACAAACCAGAAATTTCAGGCATATTAATGTCAAGAAAGATTAAATCAATCTTTTCGGTGTTTATATAATTGAAGGCCTGAAGTGCGTTTTTACATTCTGAAACAACTTCTATGGCATCAATTTTTGCCAGATATTTTTCCAGAATTTCGCGAGCTACAGGCTCATCATCTACTATCAAACATTTTATCTTTTTAAACATGTTTTATTTTGTTTAAATCGAAAATAGTAAGTATTACGATATAGTTATTGCTTTCCAACTTGTTTTCTAAACTATAGTTTTCTGAATAATTCAACTCCAGTCTTTTCCTTATATTTTTAATACCGATTCCCCCTGATTCTTTCTCTACACTATCATTTAAAACAGTATTACTGATAAAAAACCGAAGCTGCTCCTTTTCAACCCTGACTGAAATTTCGATGTTTAAAAATCCATTGATTATGTTTCCGTGTTTGAATGCATTTTCAACAAAAGGAATCAGAATCATGGGTGCAATTTTAATATTTTCGTCAATCTCATCACTTTTAAATATTACTTTTAAAGTATCCTGAAACCTTATTCTTTCCAATTCAACATACTCTTTAATGTGCAACACCTCTTCTTTTAAACTTACGGCTGGTTTATTTACCTGGTACAGTATATAATCAAGTAAATTTGAAAGTTTTAAGATAATATCGGGCGTTTGAACAGACTGTTTTAAAGCAAAACCATAAATCGTATTTAAAGTATTGAACAAAAAATGAGGATGGATTTGATGTTTCAAATAGTGTAACTCCTGTTCTTTTAATTGTAATTGCGTATTTAGAATTTTATTCTGCAACTCTTTATTTCTGGATATCGTTTTGAAATTATTGTTCAGCAAACTGACAAAATTTACAATTCCGACAACTAAAAAAACCAAAATCAGGATAAAGAAAAAGTTTTTGCTCATTGGTGGCATTATCGAGATATTAAACTGTAATAATAGAATTAAGCAGGTGTATAATACCAAAACAATTAAATACGATGAAAAAACAAGGGTATAAAAACTGTACAATGCAAACAGAGCATATTTCTTTTGTAGTAAAAACTTAGGAATCAGATAGTAATTTACAAAATATGTAAGCCCCATTGTTAAAGGCAGTAACGCACTCGAAAACCATGTAACATAAACCGTATCGTTTGAATTGTAGCTAAAAAAATAGAAAAAGAAAAACCATACTCCTACCCAGAATATAAAATGAATAAATACAGATTTCAGGTTTATCTTTTTTAGTTTGTCCAAATCCTCTTTGATTGAAAAGCTTAAAACACGAATTTATGTAAAAAGTAAATATAGTCAGTTTTAAATCGACGAATTACCGGTTTAACACTTTATTTTGTCTGATTGGTTTCTAAATTTCGTTTCGCTTGTTTATTTTTGTTAAGCAAGCTTTTAAAACTTTCGTTCGTCGCAAATAAAAAATTCGAATTAAAATCTGCATTAGTTTTGGCTTAGTACAAATTTTAAAATCAAAAATCATGACTGAATTAATTGGTAAATTTAACGACGGAGGCCCGATTTTTACTTATCCAATTCTTATTTTTCTGCTGACAATTATTGCACTTTTTATTCTTGAGTTTTTTAAACCGGGTGACAGAGACAAAACTGTTTCATTAATAAAACACATTTCTTGGCTTGCTGTTGCTTGGGGATTTTTAGGACGTACTTTTGGACTGATAAAAGCTTTTGATTTGGTTGCTGCACAGGGTGAACTTACTCCCAGACTATTGGCCGGCGGATTAAAAATGGCGCTTGTCGATCCCCTTTTCGGAATATTTGTTTTTATAGTTGCTCGGGTTTTGATTATTACCCTTGTGGCTGCACAAAAAAAGAACTAGTTCATAAAAAACTCCCAAACCATTATTAAACAAAACGTAACTTTCCGTTTTTAGACTGTTCAAAATACTTTTGAAACATTACAAAACGTTGCGATTTCGATTGTGATTTTTTCTTCCTTATAAAATCGAAATGTAAGGGTGAATATTTCTCAATTTCCTGCAGATAATCAGTTGAAAATCCGGAGCCGTTTAAACCTACAGATTCTATAATCATTGTTTCTATACTTCGGTTCATCAGATTCAAAAATACCTCAACATTTTCCGCTTGAAAACATTTCATTTCTTCCAATGCTGTTCTTCCAAAATTAATGGTCTGATTTACAAATTCGCCCAGATTTTTTTGTTTCAAATATGAACACATGGTATTTGTATCGGCATCGGCATCTTCTTTTATATCCTGAATATCGTCAAGTAATTGCAAATAAATTCCATACCCCATTAAGGCCTGTTCCTGCCTGGAAGTTAGTTTTCCTGCTACAAGGTAACCATCTGCCAAAACAGAAGTTCCACCTTTTTCAAAACAAATTTGTCTGATTTCAGCATCTGATAAACCATCTTGTTTTAATAATTGCAAACTATCCGTTTGCCCTTTCTGAATCGCATATAAACTTTCATAAACCTCCGGAAACTTATTCCTGTCGTATTGTTTTTCGAACATGCTAACCAATTTATAAAGTTGGGATTCTGTAAAATTTATCGGCAATACTTTTTCACCATGTAACCGTGCATTAAACCTTATGCTAAATTCCTGTTTTTCTTTTGGCGAAATGCCGGCATCATCCAGAAAATTATCGCTGTAAGGGTAAATCATACTATATGCAAAAACCGACGGAGTAATTTCAACCGGAATATCCATCATCAGCTGTAAACCGTTCATTATCCATACATTTCTTAATCCCTGATAAATATTTTCCGGTGATAATTCAGGTCCGAATTCCCTTGCCCGGTAAAAAAAGTCTTTGCTGACATTTCTGAATTCATCTGAAAGAATAATATCAAGATGGGCTTTTTCAAAATCAAAAATATCCTCTAAAAAAGATTTAAATACCGGGAAAAAAGTCTTTTCGGGTTTACTTCTTCTAAGTTTATTTACAGCTGATGGTGATTGCAAAGATTTTAACTTTAACAGTATTTGCTCAAAGTTGGATTCTCTGTTAAATTTTTCTGTTTCAGAATAAATTCGATTAAAAGCCGGGAATTGGTTTGAACTTTTTTCCCAATCTTTTATAAAATGGTCGAGATAGTTTTGAACGTTGAGCATAGTTTTTAGTTTGTATATAAAAATATGTATTTGTACTTATAAGGCAGTCATTTTTTAGATAAACTGCTGTAACTAAAAGGGCAATGCATGTTTTTATATGGAGAATAAAGAATTTGTGAATTGGAGCAAAGCTAATGCCGATAAAACTAATATTTAGGTATCACATTGTGAGATTCGGCAAAATAAGTGATATCAGTGTTCGATTCGCAAAAAAAAGGAACGCCATAACTGACATTCCTTTGTTCTGCTGGTGAATTCAAATTATGCAATGTTGGTATAAACTGCCTGTACATCGTCATCTTCTTCCATTTTATCGAGCATTTTTTCAATTTCTTCCAATTGCTCATCAGAGAATTCTACAGGGGTAGTTGGAAACCTTTTTAGTACAGCTTTCGAAACCTCAATCCCCTGGTCTTCAAGTGCCTGAGACATTTCACCAAAATGAGTATAATCTGCATACACATACAATGTATCCTCATTTTCTTCAATCTCATCCAGCCCTGCATCAATCAGTTCCAGTTCCAATTCTTCCAGGTCAATACCATCGGGTTTGGCAAATTCAAAAACTGCCTTTCTGTTAAACATAAACTCGAGGGAACCGGTAGGTACCAAACCTCCGTTTGCCTTGTTAAAGTAACTTTTTACATTGGCTACTGTTCGTGTAGTATTGTCGGTTGCACATTCAACAAAAACCAAAACGCCATGTGGCCCTTTCCCTTCATAATTCACTTCAGTAAAATCCGCAGCATCTTTACCTGAAGCACGCTTAATTGCTGCATCGATATTGGTTTTTGGCATGTTCTGTGCCTTAGCGTTCATTATCGCCGTTCTAAGCGCTGCATTTGTGTCCGGCTCAGGTCCACCCTCTTTTGCTGCAATGGTTATTTTCTTAGCCAGTTTTGGAAAAATTTTGGACATTTTGTCCCAACGTTTTTCTTTTGCCGCCCTGCGGTATTCAAATGCTCTTCCCATGAATAATATTTTAGCTGTTAATTTTTTTGCGAAAATAATCAACTGAATCGACAAAAACCATAATTCAAAAAAGAAATAAAAAAAGAATCCCTGTTTCCAAAAAAATGGATGATGAAATGGAAGATTAAAAGGATTTCTTTTTAGTCAGGCACTAACAAGAATTAATAAAAAAAACTTAATCATGCAGTTTTACCGGTTTACAGGCTTTCTTTTTCTTGTTCACCTTTGCCCCGCACTTTTTACATTCAAATTTTGGATATTCCTTATCAACAAATCCTTCCTTCTTACACGCTTTTTTGCTCATTTAAAGTTTTATTGCTCCCGGTGAATAAGAACAACGTTGACAGGAAAATTGTTTCGAAGATGTTCGGCCATTTTTTCAGCTGAATACACCGAGCGATGCTGCCCTCCGGTACAGCCAAAACTTACTGAAAGATTTGTAAATCCCCTGTCAATATAAGTTTTTACTGACTGATCGACAATTAATTTTACGGTATTGAGAAAAATTCCAATTTCCGATTTTTTTTCCAAAAACTCCTGCACCTCTAAATCCTTGCCGGTTAATGTCTGATACTCAGCATAACGTCCCGGATTATTTAAAGCACGACAATCAAAAACATGACCTCCTCCGTTTCCGCTGTTATCAACCGGATATCCTTTTTTATAAGAAAAGCTTGTCACTGTAACCGTCAAAGTTTTTTCAGAACTTCCGATTTTTTTTAATACTTCGGAATGTGTCAACTGATTTAAAACATTAAATAACTCGGGTATATCCACGGGTAATTTTATATTCTTGAGCAGGTATTCAAGATTCTTTAAAGCAAAGGGAATACTTTTCAGAAAATGTTCTTTCTTCTCATAAAATCCGCGAAATCCGTATGCCCCCATGGCCTGCATTATCCGAATTAAAACAAATCCTTTAAAAAATGATTCAAATTTTTCGTCGTTTACAGGAATGTATTTTTTCAATTCAGCGATGTACAAGTCAAACAGTTGCTTTCTGACACTCTCAGGTATATCAGCTTTTCCATCGTAAAGCATGGATGCTAAATCGTATTGTAATGCACCTTTGCGTCCTCCCTGATAATCAATAAAATAAACTCTTTCATCTTTCAACATTACATTTCGTGACTGAAAATCACGATATAAAAAGTAGTTCGAATCTGCACTTAACAAATAGTTGCTAAAAGTCTGAAAATCGTCTTCCAAAGCCTGTTCGTCAAACTGAATTTTTGCCAGTTTTAAAAAGTAGTATTTAAAATAATTTAAATCCCACATCATCGACGTTTTATCAAAAGCTGCCCTGGGGTAACAAACAGAATAGTCAAGGTTTTTACCGGCTACAATCTGAATTTTTGGCAATAACCTTAACACTTTTTTGTATTCAGAAATTATTTGTTCCGAAAAACCTTCCTTTTCACGGGTTGTACTTAAAAAATCGAAGAGTGTTATATCACCCAGATCTTCAAGCAGATATTTTTTTAAATCGTTGCTCACTGCAAATACTTCAGGAACCGGAATTTCATTCTTTTTAAAATGACTGGTAAAAGATAAAAAAGCAGCATTTTCTTTTAAGTCGTTGTTAAAAGCACCAATTACTGTTCGACTGCTGTTACTTAGCCTGCAGTATTCACGATAAGAACCCGATGCAGGAAGGACCTTCACATTGTCAACTTTTTCGTTAAAATGCTGCTCAAAAAGCTGTATAATTTCGTTTTTATCTGATGTTTTCAAATTGATTAAATTTTTATGTTCCTTACAATTTTAATAATCCATAAAGATTAATTGTACTTTTATATCGTACTGCGAGGTTAACAAGTTTATTATGACAGAAATTTTAATTCAAAATCTTCTTATTCCTTTTTGTGTTATTTTGTGCTTTAGTGTATTTGTGGCTAAACTTTTGCCACTAAATCACAAAATCACACAAATTTAATTGCGGACTTAAATAAACTGCACGTGAGTTTTTAAATTTACAACAAAAGCAAAATGACCAATTCTAAACTCAAAGCCAAAAGTATCTATTTTTTAAAGATAGTTCGAAAAATATTTCTGCTTATTGGAATTTTCTTTTCGATTTGTATTTTGCTGGCACTAACTGAACAGCCTTTTTGGGCATATCATTGGTTGGGAACAAGTAAAACTGAGCTAAAATGGGAACCCGATGTTATTGTTTTACTGGGTGGCGGAGGAATGCCCAGCCAGTCGAATCTTATGCGTAGCTGGTTTGCTGAAAAAGCTGCAAAATCCTTTCCCGATGCAAAAATATTAATCAATATTCCCGGAGATATAAATGATAGCCTTAGCACACCTCAACTTGTAAAAAAGGAGTTACAGCTTCGAGGAATTGATTCAACTAAAATATTCTTTGAGGCTGATGCTACCAATACCCGATCTCAGGCATTAAACTGCAAAAAACATATAAAAATGCAAACTCCCATTTTATTGATAACCTCTCCCGAACACATGCGCCGTGCAGTTTTGAGTTTTAAAAAAGCGGGTTTTGAGAAAGTAAATGGATTACCGGCTTTTGAAAATGCTTTGGAAGCAGATCTATCTTTTGAAGATGATGAACTGGGTGGAAATAAAACTGCCGTTCCGGATGTTGGAAAAAGTATTAATGCAAGATATCAAATCTGGAACCACCTGAAATACGAAATTTTAATTGCCCGTGAAATTGTTGCCCTGGCTTATTATAGATTGCGGGGGTGGATTTGAGGGATTTTGACTTTCCAAAGTCAAAGAAAATATGTCCGACTTCGGAAAGTCCGACTCCCGGATTACAATCCATCAACTACTCTTTTTAGTTTTTCAGCAACTTCGGCAGCCAGGCCTCCAAGATCATGGTTTTTTACTGCCGTCATCGAAGCTACCGGATCAACCGCTGAAATCTCAACATCTCCGTTGTTGTGTTCCTGTACGATTACATTGCATGGTAGCATGGTTCCAATTTTATCCTCGTTTTGTAATGCTTTAAAAGCAAAATGCGGATTACAGGCCCCCAGAATTTTGTATTGGCGAAAATCCACATCAATTTTCTTTTTCAGGGTATCTTGCATATCGATTTGTGTAATTATACCAAAACCTTCTTTTTTTAACTCTTCGGTAACTTTTTCGATCGCTTCATCGAAACCTGTATTTTTAAATGTTTTACTTAAATAATAACTCATGATTTTTTGTTTTTTTGATAACATGGTAACAAACATTTGTAAAAAATGTTGAATAGGAATTGGATTTAATTAAAATGATTTTCTGCAGTATTAAAAACAATTCCGGTTGTTAAAAACAATATTAATCCGGAACTTTAATTGCAGTATTATTTTGTTTATGCAAAAATCTGGTTTAAACAAATTTATATTTCAATACCACTAAAACCGAATATTGATTTTGAAATATAATTTGAAAAAAATTTGTTATGCCGGATTTTGGATGGATATCATAATTAAAACAAATAGATACAATAAAAATATCATCTACGATGATAATAACATGTTACAGATTATTTTAAATATATTCCAAATAAAACATTACCAGATGATTGCACCAGACAAAGACATTATCTTTCCTCTTGAAAATATTCAAAGACTTTGTTTCCTGAAAAATATTATCAAGAATCCAAACATTATAGTTGGTGATTACACCTATTATGATGATTTTGAAAATGTTGAGAATTTTGAAAAAAATGTAAAATATCATTTTGACTTCGTTGGTGATAAGCTGATTATCGGAAAGTTTTGTATGATAGCTTCAGATGTAAAGTTTATAATGAATGGTGGCAATCATTTGACAGATGCTTTTTCCGCCTATCCCTTTTCAATTTTTGGTCATGGCTGGGAAAGTGCAATGGAAGGGAAAAAGTATCCAAATAAAGGCGACACCAATGTTGGCAATGATATTTGGATTGGTTATAATTCGACAATAATGCCGGGAATAACAATAGGAGACGGAGCAATAATTGCTGCCAACTCCACTGTAGTTAAAAACGTTGAGCCTTATACAATAGTCGGCGGTAATCCGGCTAAAGAAATCAGAAAGCGATTTGACAGAAACGTGATTGAAAGACTTTTAAAGATAAAATGGTGGGAATGGGATATAGAAAAAATAACCAGGAATGTTAAGTCACTGAACAGTAACGACCTTGAAAAGTTGGAAAAATGTGATTAAATCAATGGATTGGAATTCCAATTCGTAAATTTGAAATAAACCAGCATAACATGAAAAGAAGAGCATTTGTAAAAACACTGGTATTTGCCTCGGGAGTTTTGTACAAAACAACAGATGGAATGTTTCAATCAAAACCCGACAAAGAAAGCTTCAGAATTTCAATGATTTACAACAATATTGGCGACTATAAAAACCTAAAAAATGCATGGGGATTATCAATCTGGATAGAGACCATAAACAACAATATACTTTTTGATACCGGAGGCGATGCAAATGTTTTACTTGATAATATTTCCAATTTGAACCTGGATATTCAAAAGCTATCTAAAATTATACTCTCGCACAATCATTGGGATCATACAAATGCCCTGGATGATATTTTAGAAAATCATGCAGGTTCTCCAGAGATTTTTGTTGTTAAAAATGACCTTGAGGAATTTTTAAAAAAATATCCGGCTGCAAAAATTAAGGGTGTTAATTCATTCCAACAAATTGACAAAGATATCTGGACTACCGGTGAGCTAATTGGCACAAACGGGAATACATTATGCGAACAGGGATTATTACTTGTGCACGAAAGAAATCTTGTTCTTTTGACAGGATGTTCGCACTCCGGAATTGTTGATATGGTAAAAAGAACAAAACAAATATTTCCTGATAAATCATTGGAACTGGTTGCTGGCGGATTTCATCTGGGAACAAAGTCAATCAAAGAGATAGCAGTGATTTCTAAAGATTTAAAGGCTTTAAAAGTAAAGAATATAGCCCCATCACATTGTACCGGCGATAACGCTATCAATTATTTTAGAAATGATTGGCAGGACAATTTTATAGATTTGAACCTGGGCGAAGAATATTATTTTTAAGTAATAATCTATAAATATACTAATCCCGGAAACCTCACAAAAAACGCTAATAAAAAGATTTTTCTAATTTTATACATTCATAAAAAATTTTAAACCAAACCAACATGAAAAAATATCTTTTTATTCTCATCTTAAGTTTATTCACAGGTAAAATTTCTACTGCTCAACCTTCCGGAGGACCATATGGTCCTGTGCATAAAACATATGAACTGCCTGATGTTTCAGGAACAATATATTATGTTTCACCTGCCGGTAATCCCGATGCAACCGGGGAAGATATTTCTCAGCCAACTACTTTAAAGACTGCAGTAGAAAAAGGAGTAACGGGTGATGCCATTATTCTTCGGGGAGGAGTATATCGCACAGGAGAGCTGGTATTTAACCAGGGTTTGACTTTTCAACCTTATAAAAATGAGCAACCATTATTAAAAGGGACTTTTGTTGCAAAAGATTGGGTAAAGGAAGGTGAAAAATTATGGAAGACCAAATGGGAATACCTTTTCCCTGCTGACCCTGAAGACTGGTGGCGGCGTGAACGTGAAGAAAAATTTACCCCTTTACATCGCTTTAACGACGATATGGTATTTGTTGATGGAAGATTCCTTCAGTCGGCTGGAAACACTGCTGAACTGGATGACAGTACCTTTTATGTGGATTACGACAAGAATGAAGTATATATTGCCATTGACCCAACAGAAAAATTTATAGAGATAACGGCTTTTAGCGGTGCCTTTCACAGGGTATTTCATGATGTAAACGGCAAAACAAACGATGGAATCGGACCTGTTATCAGGGGAATTGATTTTACCCAATACTCAGATTCAACCATTTTTGTTGAATGTAAGGATCCAACCCGGAAAATGGATGAATCAGAAATGGGAAAAGAAGTGCAGGGAACACTTATTGAAAATTGCGAGATTTCTTATTGTTCCAGAATTGCAGCATTCTTAATGGGAGATAAAATGATAATGAGAAATTGTAAGGTAAGTAATACTAGCAGAGAAGGAATTTATGTGGTTGGTTCGGCCGATGTGCTTCTTGAAAAAAATATTATTGCCACAAATAACATTGAAAATATTACAGGTTGTTATCCTGCGGGTGTTAAAATATTTAACCAGTGTTATCGATGTACTTGTCGCGATAATCTTGTTACCGATATGCCAAATTCAAATGGCATCTGGTACGATGTTGGTAATGTAGACGGACGCTTTCTCAACAACTGGATTGAGAATGTTGGCGGAGGAAGGGTTGCCGAAAGGAATATCTGGCCAAGTAGTCAGGGATTCTTTTTTGAGATATCTAAAGGTGCAGTTGTTGCCGGAAATGTTTTTGTAAACTGCGACCGGGGAATTTTAGCCTTAAACAGCTCAGGTGTAGAAATCTACCAGAACACCTTTGTAAACAGTACGGTATGCATTGCAAGGGATACGCGAAGTGCCCAGGGAGACCATTTTGGATTTCACCCGTCAACCGGCCCTGATGTAGATGAACGTTTTGGCCATGTTTTCATGAATAACCTGTTAACCGGTGATGAAAATTTTGAAAGGCCATTGCTTTTGGTTTGGCAGCCCGGAGTGCTCTGTGAAAAACTAAATGAATCGCCATTTAAACAATTTGACCATAATGTTTTTGTTCAACATGCCAAAAGCGATTACAAAACACTTGCCTTTTGGAGTCCGTTTCAAAATGAAAGATGCCAGGAAGAAATTGTTACAATAGAAGATTTAAAGAAAGTGAGCAAAGCAGCCGATAATTGCATGCTGTTTAAAAACAATCATATGCCACTTTTCAAAAGCCCAATTCTTGGAAACTATAAATTAATGGAAGCGTTTCCCGGAGCTGACATTGCAACAGAATTACCGGATAATATTAAAAAGATTATTGGTTTACCTAAAGGAAACAAAAAATACATCGGTGCCTATCAAAGTGAATAAAATTGAAAATTCCAATATTATAAGGAGTTAATTCACCTCTTTTAACTCCTTGTAATATTTTCGCAACCAACTCTCACCGCGCAGTAAACCAAGTTCATCGAGAAATATTTCGGTTCTTGACAGCGTTTTTTTAAAATGTTTTGGACTCTTTCCGTAATTAAAAAATCCGTGCCCTTGTTTTTTGTAAGCTACCAATGTGCATTCATTGTGTTGCTGTTTCATCAGATAGTTAAACCGTACCACGTTTTCAAAAGGCACTGTTGTATCATCTTTACCATGCATTATTAAAGTTGCAGGAACATTTGAAGTAATATGATGAACAGGACTGATTTCAAATTCGCGTCCGGCAAGTCTTTCCTGTCCGTATCCTTTTTTGCCTGTATCAACCACGGGGTTAAACAACACTAAAGCCATAGGTACCGGGGATATATTTAAATCATCCGTTGACTCATTAACATTTTTTATAAGTGCTGTACAAGCGGCCAGGTGCCCCCCTGCTGAACCTCCTGAAGCTACAATCCTGCTTGTATCAATCCCTAATTCTTCTCCCCTGGCTTTTAAATATCTTATCGCTGTTTTAGCATCTTTAACACTTTCAAAAGGTGTGGTTCCATGTTTCGATTTGGTACGGTAATCGGGGCAAAACGCAACAATTCCACGAGTTGCCAGATATTGTGCCTGTAAATCAAAATGGCCGGGATTTCCACTTACCCAGCCACCACCAAAGAAAAAGACAATCGCCGGCAGTTTATATCCGTTGGAAATCCGGGGCATATACATTACCATTTCAAGTTCAGTGCCGTTGATAGATTTATAAACAAAACTACTTTTTTCTACTTCGTAATTTTGTGCAGATAGTTGTGAAAGGGAGATTAAAACCAATAAAACTATTTGGATTTTTCTCATTATAACTGAACGATTAATACAGTTTCTTTTTCATCTCTGATTATATCTACAGAAACAGTTTGTCCTTTTTCCAGGGATTGTAAACGGCTCATATAATCATGAATTCCACCTACTTTTTTACCGTTGATAGCAGTAATAATGTCTCCTTTTTTCATCCCTGCTTTGAATGCCGGTTTATCTTTTGTTACGGCATCAATTCTTAATCCACGTTTTTCAAGTCCGGCAAAATCGGGCATAATCCCAAAAGTTACTTTTAATCGTCCCCCGCGACTTCGTTGAAATTTTGGCCCTGCTTCCTGAAAAGTTAAGGCTTCATCTTTGTTAGCCACTTCCAAAATAACTTCATAACTGTAATCGGCAACTTTTTTAGCCCCTTCGTAATTGATTAATTCGGCATCATCTTTTGGCGTATGATAATCGGAATGAGCACCTGTTGAAATAAAAAATACCGGGATATTCTGAAGATAAAATGAAGCATGATCAGAGGGCCCGACTCCCTCCGGAGAAAATGCAAGTTCAAAATCAGTATTAAGTTCGGTTAACATCTCTTCGGTTTCTTTGGCAGTCTGACTTCCTCCAATACTTAGACCATTGGTTTCTTTATCCAAACGGCCTACCATATCAAAATTCATCATGGCGACCATTTCTTCAGTATCCACAGGCGGATTATTTGTAAAAGCTTTTGAACCCACAAGTCCCATTTCTTCAGCTCCAAATGCCACAAAGATAATGCTGCGTTTATTATTCTTCCTGGAAGCAAATTTTTCAGCCAGTTGAATTACTGCTGCAACCCCGGATGCATTATCATCGGCTCCGTTATGCACAGCAACAGTATCAACCGCACGCGAACCGGAACCCGGTCCACCCATACCCAAATGGTCGTAATGAGCACCTACCACGATATATTCATTTTTCAGTACTTCGTCGGTACCACGAAGCATGGCTACTACATTTTGCGATTCGGTTTCTTTTTGCTTTACATTTACAGTAACTGAAACTTTTGTTTTACAATCCAAACTTATTGTGGCGTTAGAATTGTTTATTTCTTCTTCTAATTTTTCGATACTGGTTTCTGCAAGTATTTCGTCAGCCACCTGTCTTGTAACCTGAATAACAGGGATGTTATATCGGGCACTGTTTTTATCAAAAATTAATGAAGATAATTCATCTTTCTCGCTGAATTTCGGTCCTGCCACCAAAATAACTCCTGCTGCTTTTTTGTCAGAAGCAATCAAAGCTTTTGTTCTTTCTGATGAGAACTCGATGTAGGGACTTTGTGGATTTTCCAAATCGGGATCACCCTGTAAAATTAAAACCCATTTTCCTTCAACATCAAGATCCTTGTAATCGTTCCATTGTAATGTATCACGGTTTACATCTAATCCAAAACCGGCAAATACCACATCTGCAGATACAGTTTTGTTTGCAGAAAATGCATAAGGAAGAAATTGTTTTTCAACTTCAAATGTTTTATCGTTAACTGTTAATTGATTGCCTTCCCCTATTTCAGCTGAAGTAACTAATGTAAAATTCTGATATCCTTTATCATATAAAAGTTCCAGTCCGGCAGTTTTAAATTTTGAACGGATATATTTTGCAGCTTTCAAATCACCTTCTTCACCTGATTTTCTACCTTTCAGCTCATCCGAAGCCAGGTATTCAATATTTTCCTTTAACTCCTTAACAGTAATTTCCGGATCAAATTTTTGTGCACTCGCTGTGACTGCAATAACCAGAAAAAGAAAAAACAAAATTCTCATCTTTACTAACATGTTTAAAATTCGTAATATTTACTAAATCAATTTCAACAAAAAAATAAGGGGGATTGTTTCGGGGGTAATATTACACATTAATAGTCATTAAAAAAAAGGAGTTATGTATATTTACCAACCAATTTAAACAAAGACTTTTGGTATCATTTGGCATAAAATATTGGTTTTTATATTTATTAGCAGCCTTATTGGCAGCTGTTGGAGTAATATTAATAGCCTATTTCAGGAATAAAGACAGCCGGGAATTAAGTAAAACCCAACTTTGGATTTTAATTCCGCTTCGTTATGTTGCGTTTTTTCTGATTGCGTTTTTATTGCTCTCGCCCTTTGTACGAAACCTGAAAAAAATAACACAAAATCCGATTGTAATAACAGCTTGGGACAATTCTTCTTCAATGATTTCTATTCCTGATTCGTTGAAAGTTATAGGCGAAACTGAAAGAATAAGAGATAAAATGGTTAGTGATTTATCCGATAAATATTCTGTTGTGGAATATACTTTTGGTGAACAAACATCCTTGCTGCAAACTATTAGCTATTCAGAAAAGAAAACAGATTATAATGATGCTATTAATAACATAATCAATAATCATTTTAATGAAAATATAGGTGCATTGGTTTTGGTCGGCGACGGAATAAACAACCAGGGCAAAAATCCCTTAAATACGCTGAGTGAGATTAATTTTCCGATTTTCACGCTGGGTTTTGGGGATACTACCGAAATTGTCGACTCCAGGATACTGGATATCAGGGTAAACCGAACTTCCTTTTCAGGAAACAAATTCCCTGTAGAGATTGATGCTCAATTTTCCAAATTATCAGGAAAACCATTAAAACTATCGATTTCGCAAGAAAATAAAGAGCTCACAAGTGTTGTTATAACTCCTGTGAATCCAAATTATTTTTATTCAGAAACTTTTATTCTGGATGCAGGCAATGCCGGATTAAAACATTTTTCAGTTAAAATAGAACCTGTTGAAAACGAAAGAAATATTGAGAATAATATCTCCGGATTTGTGATTAATGTTCTGGAAGACAAACAGAAGATTTTGATTCTTTCTGATGGGCCTCATCCCGATATTGGCGCCATAAAGAACACATTGAGTTTACAATCGACTTACGACGTTTCCGTATTTACAGCAGAACCTTTTCCTTCCGATTTATCCGACTTTAATTTATTAATATTAAATCAGATTCCTACAGCCGGAAATTCAGCTTCAGAGATTCTTTCAAAAGCCAAAAGCAATAGAATACCGGTTTTGTTTATGGTTGGAAATAAAACATTTTTGCCACAGTTAAATACACTGGCTCAGGGTATAAATATCAGAACACTTGCAGGTTCGGGGGAAGAAGCACAGGCTGCTATAAATAAAGCATACGGAACATTTAATTTGAGTGACGATCTTAAGGAAATATTACCCAAGTTTCCGCCATTGCTGGTTCCTTTTGCCGAATACGAATTACAGGATGGATTTACACCACTTTTTTATCAGAGGATTATGAACATAGAAACGGCCAAACCATTACTGGCTACCGGAATTGTGGAAGGAAGAAAGACCGGCTTTGTTTTAGGTGAAGGAATCTGGCGTTGGCGATTATTTGATTATTATCAAAATCAAAATCACATTCTTTTTAATGAATTGGTTAATCAACTGGTTCAATATCTGGCATTGCGTCAGAATGAAGATAATTTTATGATTGATTTTAATCCGGTATATGATGAAACAGATGACATCATTCTAAAAGCCGAGGTGTACAACGATGCATACGAACGAATTAATACAGAAGAGATTACTGCAATAATAACAAATTCTCAGGGAGAAGAATTGGAATACACATTTGATGTGCAAGGTGAAAACTACCTCCTAAATGCCGGACATTTACCAATGGGTGATTACTCTTTCGATGCAGAAGTTACGGTCGGAAATGAAACCTACACCGAATCGGGCCAGTTTACAATTACACCCGTTAATTTTGAAACTCTTGACTTAAAAGCCAACCATACATTATTGTACCAACTGGCAATACAAAGCGGAGGTAAGTTTTTTACTCCTGAAGAAATTACAGAGCTCATTGCAGAAATTAAAAATAATAATAGTTTAAAAGCAACATCTTATTTTCAGGAAATGGTAAATGAACTCTTAAACCTGAAATGGCTCTTTTTTGTTATTTTGGCATTGTTAAGTGTGGAATGGTTTTTGAGAAAATACTGGGGCATTTACTAATTTTTCAAAAAAGTGAAAGAACAGTTCAGTAAAATATCCAATATAATGGCAGTAGTTTTACTGAGTATTACTTTTTTCTCTTGTGTAACTACCAAATCCCTTTATATTGAAATTCCTCAAAGTTCAAAAAAAGAGTTACCGGATGATATTCAAAGTTTGTTACTTGTAACACGGGTTGTTGACAATATTTTTTCAAATCTGGAATCCGATTCTTTACAACGTATTTTTTACAAGCAAAGTTTTGATTACGATACACTTGTAAAGGATTTACAAATGGTTGATACATTGTTACAGGCGCTGGGAGAATTACTTTACGAATCAGAAAGATTTGACATTGTAATACCTGAAGAACGCCATCTCGATTTTTCGAAAAACAGTTTGATTACACGAGAAATGACATGGGATGAAGCCGGTACTTTATGCGAAAGATTTGAAACAGATGCCGTTTTATCGCTGGATTATTTAAAAACCAAAGTTTTAACATCGTTTGACAGGGATAGTGAATATGATATTCGAAATGATGCATTTGTAAATATTGTTGTAGCAGAAATGAAGGTTGCCTATGAGGCATTATTCAGAATATATGATCCTTTTGATGAAAAAATAGTGTATCGAAAATTTTTGCGTGATACGGTTTACTGGGAAGCCGCCGATTACACCATCGAACGTTTATTTAGTCGGTTCACCTCTGTAAAAACAGCCTTGTCGGAAACAGGAATTGCACTTGCCCTTGATATTTCCGGAGAAATCAGTCCTAACTGGAGAAGCGGGAAACGAACTTATTTTGCAACCGGAAATTCAGAATTAAAAGAGGCAGCAACTGTAGTTGAAAAAGGTGATTGGCTTGCGGCCAAAAAAATCTGGGAAGACATTGCCGAAAACACCGGTTCAAAAGCACTAAAAAGTAAAGCAGAATACAACATAGCATTGGCTTACGAAATGCTGGGAGAACTTGATTTATCCGTTGAATGGATAATTAAATCCTATAAAACCATGTACCGAACGCAAACGGTAAATTATATGGAAGTGCTTCAATACAGATTAAAAGAAAAAAATATGTAAACAATTATTCTTTTTAATATGAAAACCTTTTTTGCAAGTAACGAAAACAAATAACCACAAATAGCCATGAAAAACAATCTTACCTGGTTTTTAGGACTTATAATTATCTTTAGTTCATGTACAGTTTACAAAGAATACACAATTGATGTTTATAAACCCGGTCAAATTAATGTACCTCAGGATGTTGAAAATATTGCGCTTGTATACCGGAATTTTAAATATAAAAACGATACGCTTCAGCATTACTACAAACATGATTATCAATTAAAAAAGGCCACAAGGGATCCCAAAAATCTTGATAGCATTCTGGTTCATTTTTGTTTAAACGAACTGGCATTAAATTTAAAAAAGAATCAATTTAACAGAATTCACATTTTCCCTGAATTGTTTACCCGTCACACAGGCACAAAACTTCCCGCGATTGATTTTAAAATCATCGATAAACTCACTACTGAGACCAACACAGATTTAGTGATATCGCTTGAAACTTACTCCTACTTCTATACTGAATTTAGTGCCGACAGAAACACACCTAATCCAAGAGAAGTAATTACCGCAAATGTATGGGCTGTGTATGACCCCATGGCCAACAGGCTTTTAGAACGTAAAACCATGATTGATACTTTATACTGGAATACTTTTGATGAAAATGGTGCAAGTGTAAAAAGCAACAAACTTCCTCCCCGAACTACTGCATTAAAAATTGCCTCTCAAATGGCAGGAGAAAACTATTCTAAAAGATTTTTTGCCTCATGGGAAACTGTGGGCAGAATGTATTCGATGCCACCACCTTCGGACTTTGAGATTGCAGAAAAATATTTATTAAAAGGAGACTGGGACAATGCCATTACTATATGGCAACGATATGCTGAAGAAGACAATGGTAAACTTGCAATACATGCACGATATAATCTGGCCCTTGCCTATGAAATGAAAGATGATTTGGAAACCTCGATAAAGTGGTTGAATGCAGCTAAAAAAGTGGCAAGCGATTATCGCAGCAAAGACGACCTGAAAGCCATTGAAAGCTATAACAGAGTTTTATTACAACGCCAAAAAGATATCTTGCGGTTAAACAGCATGTAAAAATGAGCCGTATTGTAAACATTACTTTTTTATTGCTGGGTATTATACTTTTTTTAAGCTGTAATACCATGGTTAGTGTGACAACAACCAAACTTGAGATCGTAATTCCCGGCAAAATCAAAATTCCTCCTGAATACAGAAAAGTAGCGTTTAGATACAATAATGTAAATGTGGCTTTAAATCAGAATTTTTCAAAATATTCTGAAGATGGTAAAATATTTAGTGATACCATAAACCTTGATAGCATGGCTTCATTATTGTATTTCGAGTACTTTACAAATCATATAAACTACCAGAATTTTTTTGATACAATTATTGAAATTGAAAAAGGAGATTATTCTGATGTGCAGATGGATGATTCTTTAATTTTTGTCAATACAGGGCATTCCGGTATTTATAATTCCGAATCACTGAATAACATAAATATTGATGTATATAATTTTGCTCAATTTATTAATAGTAATGTTGATACGGTTCGTAAAAAAACAAAATCAAAATTAATTGATCCAAAACTGGGATTATATTCAAAAAATGAGTTACGTCAAATCGCAGATTCAACCGGTGCCGGGTTGTTATTGTCTTTGGATTATTTTGCATCGAATGATGGCATAGTTACCCCCTATTATCTTCTCAAAGAGGCCAAAAAGAATGGCAATCCAACATACAGTATTCAAATTGCCACTGAAAAAGTTTACACACTGGCAGGGTGGAGTTTCTATGACCTTCACAAACAGGAGTTATTACTAATGCATAAAAATTTGGATTCTATAAGCTGGAGAGAACATGTATTTAATGCAAGAAAGGCAATTTCTGTTTTACCACCCCGAAAAGATGCTGTTTTAGCAGCTGCAGAGATGGAAGGAGAAAAGTTTGCAGAATATTTGGTCCCTCATTGGATTGAAGTTGAACGTATGTACTATGTATCGGGTCATATTGAGTTAAGTAAAACTGAAACTTTGATAGAACAAAACCGTTGGATGGAGGCAGCAGAAATCTGGAAAAAAAACACAACAAATAAAAACAAAAATATTGCAGCAAAAAGTATGTTTAACATGGCGCTGGCATGTGAAATAAACGGCGATATTGATGCAGCCATCGACTGGGCCGTTAAATCCTTTCATATATTTGGTTCGAAAAATGAAGTTCATGCTGCAAATTGTCAGAATTACATCAATATATTAGGAAGAAGAAAATCGGATATTAAACAAATTGAAAGTATGGATTAACAATTGAATCTGAACTTTTTTAATTACACAATTTTTAGAAATAGATGAGGTATAAATGTATAATATTCGATTGCGATGGTGTTTTGGTGGATAGCGAAGCTTTATCAGCAAAAGTATTTCGCGAGATGATTCTGGAGATGGGTTTTGAAATTGATTTTGACGTAGTCCTGAAACAGATTACGGGAACATCTATGGCTGATAACCTGAATTTTTTTTCTGAATTTACAGGCAAAAAATTGCCTCCCGATTTTGAATCGAATTACAGAAAACGTTCGTTTAAAATTTTTAAAACTGATTTAAAAGCTATTGATGGGATTCATGAATTGATAAGATCTTTAAAAGTTCCGCTTGGAGTTGCATCCAGTGGCCCGCTCAACAAAATCAAATTAAATCTTACAACAACAGGATTAATTGAAAATTTTGGAGACAACATTTTTAGTTGTTACGAAATAGGAGCTTGGAAACCTGACCCGGAAATTTATTTACACGCCGCAAAAAAATTAGGTTTTGCACCGAAAGAGTGCGCTGTAATTGAAGATAGTTTAACGGGTGTAAAAGCGGCAATAGCCGGTGGTTTTGATGTTTATGCTTTTACCGGCAATGAAAAATCAGATTTGTTTGAAAAACTGGGTGCGAGGATTTTCAGTAAAATGAGTGAGTTAAAGGAATTGCTGGATGTTGAATAAAGTAGTTTTACACTAAGCTGATGCCATCTGACTCAAATTTTATCAACCTTTTTTTATACAGATTTCCAATTGCCTTTTTGAAATTCTTTTTACTGATATTAAAAAGTGCTTTAATCATATCGGGCGATGTTTTATCAGAAACAGCCATAAAACCGTTGTTTTGTTTTAATTCATCAAGAATTTTTTGTGAAATGGCATCTACTTTTTCATAACCCGGTTTTTCCAGCAGCAGGTCTATTTTTTCATCTTCCCGTATTTTGCTGATGTAACCTTCTATTTTTTGTCCCGGTTTTAAAGTTTGAAAAACCTGGTTTTTATACAGCATCCCCCAATGTTCGTTATTGACGATGGCTTTAAATCCCAGTTCTGTTTCTTCAACAATATGTAAATTTACTTTTTCTCCTTTTTCATATTCCGGTGGAGTATTATCCAAAAATTTTTCAAGTTTTGCAGAGGCCGCAATCCTTTTCGTTAACATATCAACAAAAATGTACACAAGATAACTTTTACCTTCCATCATCGTTGCTTTTTGTTCACGAAACGGGACAAGCAAATCCTTAGGTAATCCCCAATCCAAAAAAGCTCCAAATTTACTTGTAGCAACTACATTTAGCAATGCAAAATCTCCGGCCATCGCTTTTGGTTTTTCTGTGGTTGCCACCAGTCTGTCCTCTGAATCGGAATAAACAAATACATCTGCCCATCCGGCATTTCTCACCTCTTCCGTAATAAATTTTTGAGGCATTAAAATTTCACCCAATTCCTGTCCATCGAGGTATAAACCATTATCTGTTTCCCTCACAACCTCAAGTGTATTTATTTTTCCGATTTCAACCATTTTGCAAATTATAAACTTTACCAAAAGCAGCGTTATTTGTTCAATTCCATTAATTTTTGAAATACATCATTCTGAACTTTAAATACAGTGCCGTGCCTGGTTCCTTCCAGGAAGCTGATTTGCTCAGATATATCCTCCCAACTTTTTAAATCTTTTGACCGAATTGCTCCCATCGAATGTTTTCTGTATTTATCAAAATATACTATCCAGTGGTCTTTTATTTTAATAACTGTAGGTCCTTCAGCCCAATAATTACCTGTTATTGGCTGAGTTGGTTTTGAATATTCAGAAGTAAGTTTTTTGCTTTTCGCTATCCTGATATTTTTTTGTGCAGGCTCTCTGGTTTCATCTTTCAGAAAAAGTATGTATTCATTTTTTACTTTTATCAATGTGCCGTCAATAACATTAAATCCTTTATCGTAAAAAAGTTTTGTTTTGCTAAAGCTCTCAAAATCTTTGGTGCTTACAAAATACATCCTATGGTTTCTGTCTCCGGCATTTTCGGTTTCAGGAAATCTTCCGGGAATTGTAGTTGACCAGAAAACAATATATTGTTTCGAATCTTCATCCCAAAACACTTCCGGTGCCCAACAGTTTTGTGCTGTTTCTTCGTGTTCCATAACCGGAATATATTTTTGTTCCGACCAATTGATTAAATCCTCAGACCATGCATAGCCGATTCCTTTTTCATTCCAGCTTACTGTCCATACCATATGAAACTTTCCATCAGGTCCTGAAATGATGCATGGATCGCGCATTAGTTTATCGTTACCAACCTGAGGTTTAAGGAAAGATTTATTATTGTTTAAAGCCTCCCATTCATAACCATCTCTGCTATATGATAAATGTAAGCCATCTTCACCATTTCCCATGAAATAGGAAAATAAATAAATTTCATCATTATCTTTTTGAGAGAAAGCGTTTGAGAAAATAATAAGAAAAATGAACGGAAGGATTAATCTTTGATTATTCATAAAACTACTGAACAAAATTTTATTCAAAAATATTTGAAAGCCGGAGATGTACAATTGCTTCAATGTTTATACATGCGAATTATGAATCTTAAATTAACCTCCGACTCTTTTTACTTTATAGCCTTCATTTGTGAGAAGTTCTGTCACCCTGTTGCAAAAATCTCCCTGTATAAGAATTTCACCATCTTTTACCGAACCTCCTACTCCACATTTTGATTTTAAAGTTTTACCAAGAGATTTCAAATCCTCATCAGCTCCAACAAAACCAGTTACCAATGTAACAGTTTTACCTTTTCTTTTTTTTCTGTCCAACTGAACTTTTAGATTTTGTTGTTGAGGAGGTAAAGTTTCCTGCTCCTCTTTGTTTTCCTTTTCGTAATTAAAATCAGGATTGGTGGAAAAAACCACTCCCAGTCTGTCTTTCCAGTCGTTTGCCATTTTTAAACTCTTTGCCACAATACTATTAAACTACCCGTGATGTATGCTATTAACCACCAGATGTACGCAAATCTTGAGTACAAAATTACTCGTTTTTTCAGAAGTTTATCCAATCCCAGTTTAAAATAGTTCTTCCAAATAATAAAAACATCTATCACCATGGTTAAGGTGGCAAGATAACCAATAAATCCATGTAAGGTAAAAGCACCTTTATCCGAACCAATAATCATTAATGAAATTGCAATTAAATCAAGAACCAGACCTAATGACAGAAAAACCAGAATATAACTGGTAATTATTTTAAAACGCTGAATAGCAATTGTTGCGATTCCATAAAAAAGCAATGCGATGGTAATAATAAAAGCACCGTAAATAGCTAATGGATTCATAATTCTATCTTTTAAACTAAAGTTTTATCATCAACTAAACTTTTGATAAGTTAAGACTATTTATTTGATTTATTAGCCCATATTGATTTAAACATTAAATGTCTTTAAAATTTATCAATTTCTAAAATTATTTAAATATTTTGTTTCCTTTAAATTATTGTAAATAACATAGATACTGAAGATTAAAAAACTAAACTGAATCATAAATATTTTTTGACTTTGTAAACCTGATTAGTACATTTGACTAAACCAAATCAACAATTATGATATCAAGACGTGATTCACTTAAAAAGTTAGCACTGGTAACAAGTGGTGCAGCATTATTACCCATTTCATCATTTGCCGGGAACAAACAAAAATCAGAAAGATTTTCCTACTGTTTGAACACCAGCACAATATCAGGGCAAAAAGTTGGATTCCTAAAAGAAATTGAAATTACTGCAGAAGCCGGCTATGATGGAATCGAGTTGTGGATTCGTGATATTCAAAAATATGTTGATGAAGGAGGAAATTTGAAAGATCTGAAAAAGTACATTTCAGATTTGGGTTTGAAAGTCGAAAGTGCAATAGGTTTTGCTCCCTGGATGGTAGACGATGAAAAAGAAAGGGCCGCTGGAATTGAACAGCTAAAAAAAGAAATGGACATGATGGCTCAAATTGGTGGAACACGAATTGCTGCTCCTCCTGCAGGACTATATGATAAAACCATTACAGATTTTTTTGAAATTGGGAAAAGATACAAAACCATACTTAAAATAGGTGATAAAACAGGAGTTACACCAAATCTTGAGTTCTGGGGAGCTTCAAAATCAGTTTATCATATTTCTCAGGCAATGTTTATTGCTACTGCAGCTAACCATCCAAAAGCATGTATTTTACCCGATGTATATCACATGTTCAGGGGTGGAAGTGGATATGAAACTTTAAAATTAATTTCGGGAAGTGCGATAGAAGTATTTCATTTTAACGACTTTGTAGCCAATATTCCTCGTGAAAAACAAGTTGACAGCGACCGTGTTTATCCGGGAGATGGAGCTGCACCGTTCAATCAAATTATTCAGGATTTATATAATGCAGGAGGGAAAAAGGTATTTTCTCTTGAACTTTTTAATAATGAATATTGGAAACAGGATGCCTTGGTAGTTGCTCGAACAGGTTTACAAAAGATGAAAATGCTTGTTAAAGATGCTATGGCTGAAATCAAGAACTGATATGTTGGCGTAATACTTCTTTTAAGGCGGGTGCGGGTTGTAATCCTACCCCTTTCCATTGCATTTCGCCATTTTTAAAAACAACTACAGTTGGAATACTTCTTATGTTATACTTTGTTGCTATGACCGGATTCCTGTCTACATTTACTTTTATAATTCTGATATTCTCTTTTAATTCAGACTTTACCTCCTTTAAAATTGGTGACATTTGTTTACAGGGTTCACACCAATCTGCAAAAAAATCAACCAGCACCGGTCTGTTAGAATTTATAATATTTAAAAACCTTCCGTTCATCCTTCATTCTCCTTTTTCTTTTTATGTTTAACCAAAAAATCATCTATTAAATCTCCGATTAAATATCCCATGGCTGCCCCCCATAAGGTACTCCAGTACCAAACCGATCTAATAGCACAGGTACCGCTCTCACAACCAATAAATCGCCAGTACAGAAAACCGCCTGTTGCCCCGGCAACTAAAAAAAACAGTTGAATTCTTTTGAATTTTATAAACCTTTTTGCATCCATTACAAAAAAAGAAACAATAAAAAGAGCTTAAAGGTTTTTTAATCTTTATTGAAAAAAATTATGAAGAATAGATAAAATTGAAATAAGGGATATGCAGAACATCTTTGATTCAAATTGTATGGTTACTGAAAAACAAAAAAGGCAGAAATCAATTTATCCGTTTTCCGCCTTTAAATTAGCTGGATAGCCAAAACTATTTAAGAATCCTCAAGGCAACCATTTCCTGAAATTCAGGCATTTTTAATTCTGAAATTGTATTTTTCTTTTGTTTAAAAAATCCTTTTTGTAAAGTTCGTCCTGTATAAGGTGAAATAAACTCGTAATTATATTTTCCTTTAGGAAGATTTAATTTTACCATATCTGAGGCAACACCTGTAAATACCATCGCATATTGATATCCGGGTTGCGATATGGCCTGAACCTCAACACCCGGTGCATGATAAACTGTATGAAAGTCAGGAGCCATTTTTACAAAATCAAATGAATTTATAAAATCAATCAAATAGGTAAGTTGCTTTCTCAAATTTGTGCTACCTCCACCAGGTGCGTTGTTCTCTCCCGTTCCATCTTCCTTACCTGTATAAAACGAATAATCGAGATTATTAAAAACAGCTCCACCTGCCATCATAAACTGCCATGCCTGACGCAAATAAGTTGAATCTGAATTTCCTGCAAAACCAGACTCATCAAAACTAACCGGTCTGTTCCAGCCATAATTCATCCAAACTGTTTCGGGCCATGCATAGTGAAAATTAAGGATGGAAATATTTGGATCGACATCATCCAGGGAATGCTTAAAGTTGGTATAATTTTGTGCTATCAGGTGTTTTTTAGGAAGTAGTTTTTCGGTATCGACAATAGTTTGAGCCATTAGTTTTTGCCATTCAAGTGATTCGTCTGATGCCATCTCTGCCCACTTAAACCAGTCCCCTTGTCCGGGTCTTGGTTCCAGCGTACGTAAAACTCTCATCACTTTTTGTGGATCATCAGACCATGGTTCATTTTGTATTTCATAAAAAATATTTTCAAAATCATTTAGTTCTGTTACAATCTTTTCGACAAGATTCTTTTGATAACCGGTTAAAATACTGTTTGCTAAAGTATTTGATTTCTGACGTTCAAGATTTAATGGTATTTCGTTGATGTTATTCCCCGGATTAAAAGGATGCCTTTTCCAGCTATCATCACTGTATGTTGCGCAGAACAACGTTACTTCAACAATAATGTCATATTTATCGGCAAGCGATACAAACTCTTTTAATCTATTAAAGAAATCCTGATTCCATTCATTTAAATCAAGTTTTTTCTCACCTTTATAAAGCCCTTCCTCTTCAGTTCTTTTCCATGGTGTTAAAAAACTACCTGTTGCAGGAGCCAGTGTATTGTTTCCAATGCCAAAACTCCCTGGTATTTCCACATAAGAACCTACAAAAATTCTGGTGTAATTCATTCCTTCATTGTGCATGGTTTTTAAATACTTTTCAAAATCGAAATCAGTATTTATAACTGCACCATAATGTTCTGCCGAGGTAACCAAAACCATAGGTTCTCCTTTATATTGAAAATAATGTTTATTTTCAGGATGTAAGGTTATTGGCTGAGCCCCCAGTTTTATTACAAAAAATACAGAAACCAAAAGAATATATACAAATTTGTTCATAGCACTTTGCTTTACTAATTTTATAAATTAACTACTATAAAGTGAAAATTATATAAAGATTCACTTTTATAAACAAATATAATCAATGTCTCATTTTAATGTCATTTGATTATTACTTTGTTTGACAAAAGACAAAATGAAAGAAAAATAATGGGCAAAATAGAACTTTATAAAGGAGATATTACCGGATTGAAAACAGATGCCATTGTAAATGCAGCCAATACTAGTTTGCTTGGTGGTGGAGGTGTCGATGGTGCGATTCACAGAGCAGCAGGTAATGAATTGTTGGAAGAGTGCCGCAAATTAAACGGGTGCAAAACCGGTGAGGCAAAAATTACAATGGCTTATCTGCTGCCGTCAAAATATGTTATTCACACCGTTGGCCCAGTTTGGCAAGGCGGAAATTCAGGTGAGCCGGAAAAACTTGCTTCATGTTATCGAAATAGTTTGAATATTGCCGTGAATAAAAATGTTAAAACCATAGCTTTCCCAAACATAAGTACAGGAGTTTATGGATATCCGAAAAATGAAGCAGCTCAAATTGCAATAAACGAAATATCGAAATTTCTTAAAAAGGAAAATAAAATTTCTAAAGTTATTTTCTGTGTTTTTGATGAAGAAAATTACGCGATTTATAAAAAACTTCTGAATACGTAAATCACCAGCCTCAATTAAGCAAATCGCACCTTTTTATCTGAATATTTTTGCTCACATCCAATATCTGACTGATTTTCAGTTGACTTTTATAAATTATTGCCATATATTTGTTCGGGTTTCAAATAAAGAGCATAAATGATATTTCTATTTTCCTTTTAATTTTTGGTTCGTCGCAGACCATTTTAAATCGAAATTACATTATCACCTATTTAAGTTAAACTAAGGCCGGATTGTAGAAAAATAAGGGTTCAATTAAAATTATTTCTGCATGAGACAACTTAAAATTACGCAGCAAATTACGCAGCGTACAGAACAATCTGCGGTTCGATATTTTCAGGATATCAACAAATACACGCTGATATCGCCGGAAGAAGAAGTAACTCTTTCGGCACGCATTAGAAATGGTGATAATGCAGCATTAGAAAAACTGGTAGTTTCGAATTTACGCTTTGTTGTTTCGGTAGCCAAACAATACCTAAACCAGGGACTTTCATTTTCTGACCTTATCAATCAGGGAAATCTTGGTTTGGTGAAAGCCGCTAAAAAATTTGATGAAACACGTGGTTTCAAATTTATTTCATACGCCGTTTGGTGGATTCGTCAATCTATTATGGAGGCCCTTGCGGAACAAACAAGAATAGTCCGGCTTCCTTTAAACCGAATTTCATCTATCAATAAAGTATCCAAGGCCACTGCTCGTCTTGAACAGGAATTGGAACGTGAACCTTCAGAAGAGGAGATAGCACAATTCCTCGACTATACGGCTGACGAAGTTGAAAACCTGAATTTGATTAAAAGACGACAACTTTCTTTTGATAAACCTTTGTCTTATAATGGGGAAAACGATTTTAGTTTATACGATGTTGTAAAAAATGAAAACTTCCCTACTCCTGATAATCAGTTGATGCATGAATCGATGAAAATTAATATTCAACGTGCCATTAGTAAATTATCAGAACGGGAGGCAGGAGTTTTAATCAAATACTTTGGTTTAAATAATTCTACTGCTTTATCGCTTTACGATATTGCCAGAGAATATGGAACATCCAGTGAAAGAATCAGACAAATAAAAAACAATGCTTTGGAAAAATTGAGAAAAGTTTTAAAACACAGCATTCATTTTGCAGAAGCATTCAATTAATATTTCAATTTCAAATCAATTCTTATATTCCACTGTTCCAAAGAGATTTGATTAAACCGCTATAAAATTAATGTTGAAAAACGGCATTCAAATCATAATGCCTTTAAGAATCTTTCTCTACTTTTGTGCGTTTCAAAACAATAAAACTTCTGAAATGAATAAAGACTTAAGTTGGCTAAAAGGTGGCTTGCTTTTGGGAATTGTGTTTCTGACCGCGATTTGGATGGTAAAACCAATTGGCGTTTCTACTCAGTTTGTAATTGTGGACGGTATAGTTTGGAAAATTTTTTCGAAAGAACTTATTCAACACAACCAAAATGCTGAACCTGAATATTCGAGCACAAATGCATACTTAAACAAAAACAATGGGAAATATGCTTCTGGTATTGCCAATCCTGTCAACTACGGATTTATCTTCGTTTTAAGCATGATTTTGGGAGGATTCTTATCCAGCCGATTTTCTAAGAAGAAAATACAACAAAAAGATAAAATCAGCCCTAAAGTTTGGCGAGATAAATTTGGAGAAAATCATAACAAAAGACTTGTATATACATTCGTAGCAGGATTTCTGGTACTTTTTGGAGCCCGGCTTGCCGGTGGTTGTACAAGCGGACATATGATGAGTGGAATGATGCAAACATCAGTAAGTGGTTATTTGTTTGCCACCGGTGTTTTTGCCACCGCCATTCCGATTGCAATTATCTTTTTTAAACCTAAAAAATAACCATGACAATTTTACTTGCCGTACTATTGGGAACTGCTTTTGGTTTTGCATTGGAACAAGCCAAAGCATCAAATCCAAATAAAATCATCAACATGTTAAGGTTAAAAGATTTTCATTTAATGAAAGTGATTTTGTTTGCAATTGGATTTAGCAGTTTATTGCTATTTCTTTTATCATCTATGAATTGGATCGACATTGGACATTTTAGTATAAAAATCTCATATTCAGGTGTAATAATTGGCGGTGCAATTCTTGGTATTGGTTTTGCCGTTGGTGGATATTGTCCGGGTACTTCGATTGTTGCAGCCGGAGCTGGAAGAAAAGATGCATTAATTTTTATTTTAGGCGGACTATTGGGAGCAGTAGCCTATATGCTGGTATTTGGAATAATAAAAGATTCCTTTCTGTTTAATAAAATGGGAGGCGCAATTAGCCTTGTTGAAACTAATCCATTAAAATATGAAGCTTTAATAAATAATGTTTCAGCTCTTTTTGTTGCTGGTATAATCGCCATAGTTTTTATGCTAATTGCTTTCTTTTTGCCTTCTGGCAATGAAAATTAATAATCATGGAGAATAACCTAATATTTCGCCGACTCCGTTATGCCTTAAATTTGAACGATAATGACTTGGTTCGACTATTTAAACTTGCCGAATCTAATGCCAGTAAAAATCAGATAAGTACTTGGCTAAAAAAAGATATTGATCCCGTATGGAAAGCGCTTCCCGATTTCCGTCTAGCAGAGTTTTTAAATGGACTCATAAATGACAGGCGTGGAAAAAGAGAAAGAGAACAACCAGCACCAGAAAAAAAGCTAAATAATAACATCATCTTTCGAAAATTAAAAATTGCGCTCAATTTAAAAGATGAAGATGTGCTGGCAATTCTGTTACTAGCTGACTTTAGGATCAGCAAACATGAGTTAAGTGCCTTTTTCAGAAAACCAGGACAAAATCAATATCGGGAATGTAAAGACCAGATATTACGTAATTTCATTTTTGGATTGCAATTAAAATACAGGGAAGAGAAACGATAAACAGAAATCAGAAGTTATTTCACAAAATTCCTGTACCCAACTTTTAATATATTATGTATATTTATAATTAGCAATTTACACACTAAAAACTTAAAAAAATGTTACATTCTTCTCCTTCAGCCCAAAAGTGGACTTCCGCTTTTTTTGTAATAATATTATTATGCCTTTCCGGTTATTTACAAGCACAGGAAAAGATTAAACTTGAAAAAGTATGGGCAACCGATACGGTTTTTAAAACTCCTGAGTGTGTTGCAATCGACTACGAAAACAACCAGCTTTATGTTTCTAACGTAAACAAAAATCCCTGGATTTTAGATGGAAACGGTTATATCTCCATCATAAACTTTAAGGGAGAAATGATAAATCCAAAATGGATAGATGGCATGCATTCACCTAAAGGAATGGCTGTTCACGATGGATTTTTGTATGTAGCAGACATTGATGCCGTGTTTAAGATAGATATAAAAAAAGGGAAGATTGCACGAATAATAAAAACTGATCCAACTTTCGGCTTAAATGATATTGCAATAAGTAAAAAAGGCAAAATTTATATTTCAGGTTCAAACAGCAACCGGATTTTTACCATTGAAAAAAATAAAATCAAATTAATAAAAGAAGATGATTATGACAGGCCAAATGGTTTATTGGCAGAAGATGACCGTTTGCTGTTATTAACCAGTGGAAGCAGTAAATTCTTTGAACTGGACTTTGAAAAATTTGAGAAAAAACAATTAGCTTCCGAACTCGGTCATGGAGACGGAATTGCTCCTGTAGGTGATGGTACTTATCTGTTGTCGGACTGGCAGGGAAGGATTTTCTATTTAGACAAATACAATAATGTTACGACACTGTTAGATACCAGGGAAAAAAATATAAATACCGCTGACGTTTCATATCACCAGGAATTAAATCTGCTTTTTGTGCCAACTTTTTTTGATAACCGGGTACTTGCATTCAAACTTGTAAAATAACAAACTGCATTTTTTTGTATTAATTTTGAATTTCGTATATCATCTTCTTTAGATCGTTTAAAATTCAAAAAGCAAATTCATCCATAAAAATTTTTTCAATTTATTAAACCCAGAGAATGAAAACCATAGGACTAATTGGAGGAATGAGTTGGGAATCCTCAGCTGTATACTATAGAATAATCAATTCAAAAGTAAAGGAGATTTTAGGAGGATATCACTGTGCCAAAAGTGTATTATTAACTGTTGATTTCGATTTGATACAAAAATTACAGTTTGAAGAAAACTGGGCGGAACTGGATAAGGTAATGGTAAAGGCTGCAAAACAACTTGAAAATGCAGGTGCAGATTTTATTATTCTTTGTACCAATACGATGCATTTGTGTAGTCCGGCAATTGTTAAAAATATTACAATTCCTTTTTTACATATCGCAGAAGCAACAGGTACACGAATTTCAGAGTTAGGATTAAAAAAGGTTGCTTTGTTAGGGACAAGGTTTACAATGGAAAAAGATTTTTACAAAACTTACCTTATTGAACATTTTGGAATACAAGTGATTACTCCGGACAAAAGTGAAAGGGATTTCATAAATGGCACCATTTATAATGAATTGGTACATGGTTTAATTAAGACCGAATCTCGGGAAAAATTCAAAAAAATAATAAAAGAACTGGAAAAACAGGGAGCTGAGGGCGTAATTCTGGGTTGCACGGAAATTCCATTGCTAATATCTAAAAACGATGTTGAAATACCTGTTTTAGATACTACTCAAATTCATGCTGAGAAAGCTGTATCCAAAGCTTTAGAATAAGTTACTACAGGATTCCTGTCTGTGAAACTCTATAAAAAATATAATTATTACATTGCTAGTCATAACCAAAAGTTAGTGTCCATGAAAAAAGTCTTTTTATTAGTTGTTGTATTAATCATATTAAGTATAAGCTATGGAGCAAAGTTAATGCCACGCGATAAAAAAGGTGTTGGTATAAAAGCCCCCAAAAAAGCAGAAGTTATTTTTGATGGGTCAAGAAAAATGCTTGACGAAAAATGGACCTACTGGGAAGGGCCAAGGTTCTCAGCTGAATTACCTGTTAAATGGGAAATTGTTAAAGATCCCGTCGATAAGGGAACTGTCGTAAACAGTAACGATCCTTCAGCCGAGGGAGGAAAATATGGTACTGCGGATATCGTCACCAAAAAAAAATATCGTGATTTTAGACTGCATGTTGAATTTTTAGTTCAGGAAAAAGGAGGTAACAGTGGTGTTTATTTACAAAACAGATACGAAATTCAGGTTCTGGATGGCGACAGTTCAAAGCATGGAATGGGAGCTGTAATTAATGAAACACCTTCGCCATATCATGCATATAATGGAGTTGGAAAATGGAATGCATATGACATTAAATTTAGGTCAGCACGTTTCGAAAACGGAAAACGGACTGAAAAAGCACTGGTAACCGTTTATTTTAATGGTGAAAAAGTACACACCAATGTTCCCATTAACCAGGTTTGGGGAGGAGCTAACTCAGGACTGGATGGAGGCAATGATGGAGGGAAAGGAATTTCTGACACCCCGGGAGGATTAAAACTTCAGGCGGAAGGACACAATGTGTTATATCGAAATATTTGGATCCAGGAGTTGAATATTACAGAAGCGGATACCTATTTTTAAACAAATTTTGCAGGCAAATTAAATGATTTATAAAACCTTCTGGATAGTGCTTTTTCTGTTTGAACTGATGATCTCATGTACGCCTAAAACTGAAATTAATGTTTGGTATGGCAACTATCAGAGCTTTGGTAAAAATGGAAATCCACAGCGACAAATTAATATCCTTGGAAATATTCAATCGGAATCAGACCAAATCGAAAGTTATTTTATTTTAAATGGTGATTCAAAGAAACAAGCTCTCACATTAGGCAGCGATTTGCACAGGCTGGCACAAAAAGGAGATTTTAATGTTGAAATCGAACGTAGTTTATTAAACGAGGGTGAAAATTTTGTCGAAATTTTTGCCTCAAAAGATTCTGAAATTCTAGCCAAAAGAAAGGTTGTTTTTGATTATTCATCAGAAAACAAATGGCCACTACCCTACCAGATTATATGGAAGAAAGTCGAAAACATACAGGATGTTGTGGAAGTAGTAGATGGAAACTGGGAACTGACAATAGATGGAATCAGAACAAAATTTATGTATTACGACAGGGTTCTGGCTTTTGGCGATTCTTCGTGGGAAAACTATGAAATAACAACATCTGTTATTTTTCATGATTTTGTAAATCCTCAAAAAGGACCTCCAACTTATAATGTTTCTCATGCTGCAATTGCATCACGCTGGCCGGGTCACGATAAAGATGAATTACAACCCAACAGAAAATGGTTCCCGGTTGGAGCAACTTCAGAATTCAGATTGACAAACGAATATGATAGCTGCAGATGGAGAATTTTTGATGGTGAGAATTTTTACAAAGAACAAAAGGATTTTCAATATCGAACAATTCAGCCAAATCTAAAATACAAAATGAAACATCGGGTTGAAACAGTTTCCGACTCAACTACTTTATACTCAGTAAAACTTTGGAAATTTGAAACATCAGAACCTAAAGAATGGGATTTGCAAGCCATAGAAAAGAACAGTAATAAAGAAACCGGAAGTGCCTTACTAATATCGCATAACACCGATGTTACTTTTGGCGATGTTTATGCAGAACCAATTCTCAAATAATGAAAGTTTTAAATAAACTAATCATTCATTTAAAACTTTTCATCCATAAATAATTCCCGTTTGTGCATTTGATTTAACGACTCACAAACTATTATTTCTCCTTCGCCTGTAAATGTTGGAATTTTGTTTTGTCATGAAAACAACAATTCTAATATTAATTCTTTTTATCCCGATCTTTACAAGAGGCCAGATTCAAATTTCCGGTAATGTTTCGTCAACAAATGAAGAGCCAATTTCAGGTGCCAACATTTTTCTACAAGGAACATATGATGGATGTACATCCGATAGTCTGGGTAATTTTCTTTTTACAACATCAGAGAAAGGTAATCACACCTTGATTATAAGTTTCATAGGTTATAAAACAAATGGAATACAACTGGAAATTTCAAATTCTGATATTTCCGGTTTAACTATTGTTTTAGAAGATGAAGCCAATGAGCTGGAAGAAGTTACAATCAATGCAGGAAGTTTTGAAGCGAGCGACAAAAAGAAATCAGTTATTCTTAAACCTATTGACATTGCGCTAACTGCCGGTGTCGGTGGTGATATTTACGGGGCTTTTGGTACCTTACCCGGTTCTCATGTAGTTGGAGAAGAGGGTCGCCTTTTTGTTAGAGGTGGCGAATCTTACGAAACAAAAACATATATGGACGGAATGCTGGTACATTCGCCATATTACTCTAAAACACCAGACCTGCCAACTCGAGGCCGCTACTCTCCATTACTATTTAATGGAATGGTATTTAGTACCGGAGGTTATTCAGCTGAATATGGTCAGGCACTTTCTTCAATTGTTGACTTAAAAACGGTTGCGTTGGAACCAAAGGATCAATCAAGTATTTCAGTAATAACTGTTGGTCTTCAAGGATCTCATTCCAAGCGCTGGAAAAATACTTCTCTTGCCATAACCGGAGAATTATTGCACCTGGGTTTATCAAATAAAATTTTCAAACAAAATATCGATTGGATTAATGATCCTGTTACAGCCGGAACAACCCTTTTGTTCAGGCATAAAACCAGTGAAACCGGAATGGTTAAATCTTTTGGAAACTTTAATTATAACTCAAGCAGAATGTTATATGATGATTTTGCAAATTCTACTTTTCGAGATGTAACCGTAAGCAACTATAATGCCTATCTGAATACAACATACAACGAATTAATAAATAAAAATTGGATGATTTGTTCAGGTATTGCAGTAAATCTCGATAATGAAAAAAACCTAATCGATGCTCAAAACATAAACACCACCAAAAAGAACAGCCAACTAAAAATTAGCTTTACAAACATTGGATTAAAAAATCTTACTACAAAAATTGGTGCAGATTATAATTATTACGATTACAATCAGAATCTAATTATGGAAGATGATTTTTTATTCAACTTTTCCAATAATCAATTCTCAGCATTTGTTGAATCGGAATTAAAAGTTGGAAGTAAACTTGCATTTAAAGCAGGGCTAAGGACCGAATACAATACTTTTTTAAACGACCTCAATCTTATGCCACGAATTTCGGCAGCGGCAAAAACAGGAAAAAGTAGTCAGATTTCTATGGCATTTGGAACATTTCGTCAAAATCCAGAAGATGACTATTTAAAATTCTCCCCTACTCTTTCACAGGAAAAATCAACTCATACAATACTTACTTACCAATACAAAAAAGATACCCGAACATTTCGTATAGAAGCATACAATAAGAACTATAATGAACTGATTAAATTCAAAGAAGAGTTTTCTTTTGAACCCGGAAATTATACAAATAACGGTTCGGGATATTCCCGTGGATTTGATATATTTTGGCGTAATCAGAAAAAATTTGGGAAAAGTGATTACTGGATTTCTTACTCCTGGAACGATTCAAAACGTAACTATCGGGATTTTAAAGAAAAAGCAACTCCATATTATTTTTCAGCACACAATCTTTCGGTAGTATATAAAAAGTTCTTTTTTCCGATTAACTGCTTTGTTTCAGCATCATACTCTTTAACCAGCGGAAGACCTTATTATAATCCTAACAATCCTGATTTTATGGCTGACCGAACAAAACCATACAACGATTTCAGCATAGGATTAACACATATTTTATATCTGTTAAAAAAACAAACAGTTTTACATTTAGTCGTCAATAACGTTTTTGGTTTTAATAATGTATTCGGATATACCTATTCAAACTCTCCAAACGATTCTGGTATTTATGAAAGTAAACCTGTAATTCCACCCTCAAAACGTATGGCTGTATTTCTAATTTCAATTCAATTATAAACTCTAAAACTATTAGTTATGAAAACTTTAATTACAATCTTAATTACAATTATTTGTTTTGGTTCTTTGGCTTCAGATGCCAAGTACAAAGAAGCAATGAGCAAAGCAGTGGAAAAACTAAATCATGCATCTTCGGTTGATGATTTTATGGCAGCTGCCAACATTTTTGAACGTATTAGTCAAACAGAACAAGAACTATGGCTTCCATTGTACTACGCAGCTCAATCTTATATTGTGGTTAGTTTTATGGAACAGGATATTTCCAAAAAGGATCCAATTTTAGATAAAGCACAACAATTTTTAGACAAGGCTTTCAGTCTTACAAAAAACGAGTCAGAACTTTATGCTTTGCAGGCTTTTCTTTATCCATCAAGAATAACAGTTGACCCAATGGGGCGTGGCATGGAGTATATAGAAAAAATGAACCAGGCAATTGAAGATGCTATTCGTTTAAATCCGGACAACCCAAGAAGTTATTATTTGCGAGCTGTAACTACCCTAAATATGCCTGAAGAATTTGGTGGCGGAGCTGTGGCTGCAAAACCTATTTTTGAATTAGCACAAAAGAAATTTGATGAATTTCAACCTGAGAGCTCGATCTCTCCCAATTGGGGCAAAGAGCAAAATTATGAGGAGTTAAGCAAACTGTAACTTTTAGTCATTGCGATTTTTTTAATTTATTGCCCTATCAATTAAAAAAACAAAAACAAAAGGTTGCCAAATAAATTGGCAACCTTTTTAAAAAGAACATCTAAACAAATGAACTTCCAAAGGTAATTGTTCAATTTAATGCTGAATTTCATTCGTCTTTATTGTTTATTTAAAGACGACTCATGTAACTCACATAATTTTCTTCCAGTTTCTCAAAAGGAATTGATTATGCTCGTTTCAACAACTATAATTCATCAACACCTTTTTTAAACAAAAAAATGAACAAAGCCTACCTTACTATTAGTTTCTGCGTTGTAACAGAAGTTCCGCTATCAACTGAAACCAAGTACATTCCTGATTTAAAACCAGTAATGTCAATTCTATCCGAAGTGCTCAAATCGTTTACTTCTAAAACTATCCTACCTGCTATATCTCTGACAGTTACTTTACCTCCAACGAAATTGGAATTTATTCTTATATAATCAGTTGCAGGGTTTGGATAAATATTTACTGTAATTTCTTCAATTTCTGAAACGCTTGTTACAGTTTCAGGTAACAATACTGCATCAATAACATGTACTACGCCGTTGCCTGCTTCAATATCGGCTACCGATACCATGGCATCGTTGATATATACTCCGTCGGCTGTAATTTTTACTGTAATGTCTTTTCCAAATACGGTCTCTATCATCTGACCATCTGACAAGTCTGTGCTCATTGCTTTACCTGCTACCACATGGTACAACAGGATATCTGTTAATGCTCCACTTGGGTCTTCCAGCAAACTTTCTACTGTTCCTTCAGGTAGTGCTGCAAAAGCTGCATCTGTTGGTGCAAATACTGTAAATGGCCCTTCGCCCATTAAAGTCTCTGCCAATCCTGCGGCTACTACTGCTGCCTCCAGGGTAGTGTGTGATTCACTTTCGATTACTACATCTGCCACTGTGGCCGGCATCGTTGGTGGTAACAATACTGCATCGATTACATGTACTACGCCGTTGCCTGCTTCAATATCGGCTACCGATACCATGGCATCGTTGATATATACTCCGTCGGCTGTAATTTTTACTGTAATGTCTTTTCCAAATACGGTCTCTATCATCTGACCATCTGACAAGTCTGTGCTCATTGCTTTGCCTGCTACCACATGGTACAACAGGATATCTTTCAAATCACCTTGTGGTTCTTCAAGTAAAGCGTTAAGGGTTCCTATGGGTAAAGCTGCAAAGGCTGCATCTGTAGGAGCGAAAACTGTAAATGGCCCTTCGCCCTGTAAGGTTCCCACTAAATCCGAAGCTTTAACCGCTGCTTCAAGTGTTACATGAACATCACTATTTACAATTATATCGACTACTGTTGCAGGTAGGTCTGAAGGGACCAAAACCGCATCAATGACATGAACCACTCCGTTATCAGCTTCAATATCTACCACGGTAACTTTGGCTTCATTAACAAAAACTCCATTTTCACTGATAGATACTTTAAAGGTTTTATCATCATCGTTAAATGTCTCCACAATTTGACCATCCGATAAATCCGTGCTCATAATTTCACCTGACACCAAATGATACAATAATATGTCAGTTAGTGCACCTCTTGAATCTGCCAACAGGGCATCAATCATTCCATCCGGAAGTGCATTAAATGCATCATCGGTTGGAGCAAATAGGGTAAAAGAACCAGAACCTTCCAAATCATCAGTAAGATTAGATTCGTTTAACGCTGTTTCCAAAATCGTATGATTCGGACTGTTTTTTACTACGTCTGCAATACTTTCCGCTTTCGACGTAAAAATGCCGGCAAATATGACCGACAAAATAGTTAAGTAAAATTTGTAAGTTTTCATAACATTTGCATTTTTTTGTTTAAATCATTTACTAAAACATTAAACATCAACTTTTGTTTAATTATTCCTATTTTTATTTAAACATTTTTAAATATTTCCTGCATGGCTTTAAAAACAAAAACCCTCTATACTTCTTATTTTCTGAACTTTAACAACATTTTTTTAATGATTTTTTTTATTTTACTACTGGTTTATAAATACATTTCTAACTGGTCATACTGATTTTTGGTTCTCTTTAGGGATAAATTGCAGTTTTCTTTTCATCGGGTACAATCCAATTTTTTTACTTGAGTTTTGGAAAACAAAAAATTTTAAATACATTTGTAAGCGATTACTCACTTTTAATCATGACAGAAAAACAAGAAAAAATATTACAGGCAGCTTTAATACTTTTTGCCAAAGAAGGTTTTCATGCAACATCAACCAGCAAGGTTGCAAAACTTGCAGGTGTTTCTGAAGGATTAATCTTCCGGCATTTTGGAAACAAAGACGGTTTGTTGCAGGCTATTCTTGAATTCGGTGCTGAAAAATTGAAAGATTTGGTCGTTGATATTGTTATGGAACCAGACCCAAAAGAGTTAATTAAGAAAACCATTCAAATGCCTGTAAACGTTGACAAAGAAGACTTCGATTTTTGGAAATTACAGTTCAAATTAAAATGGGAACTTGAGGTAAACAGCGATAAAAAGATGGAACCTTTACACATGGCCCTGGCAAATGCATTTAGAAAACTCGAATACGAATCACCAGAATTAGAAGCAAGTTTGATACTGTTATACATTGAAGGAATTTCATCATCCATGTTAAAAGGTTCAAATTTGAATGTAAATGACATGATTCAACTTCTAATGAAAAAATATGAACTTTAAACAAAAAAATTTGTTGAAAATTGCAAGTAAGTACTCACACATGATTTATTAAATGATTAGATAAAAATGACAAAGATTAATGAAACAAAACCTGTGTTGGTTACCGGAGCAACCGGCTATGTTGCCGGATGGTTGGTAAAGAAACTTTTAGACAACGGTTATACAGTTCATGCAGCTGTAAGAAATCCTAATAATAAAGAAAAGCTCCAACATTTAGATGCCATCGCGGAAAAATCAGAAGGAACAATCAAATACTATAAATCGGATTTGCTTGAAGAAGGCTCCTACGATGAAGCAATTAAAGATTGTGAATTGGTATTTCATACGGCATCGCCATTTGTCACCGATGTTAAAAATCCGCAAAAAGATTTAATCGATCCTGCTGTTTTAGGGACACAAAATGTTTTGGATGCTGCAAATAAATCCATGTCGGTAAAAAGGGTAGTTTTAACCAGCAGTTGCGCTGCTATTTACACCGATGCTATCGACTGCAGAAATGCACCCAATGGCGTTTTAACGGAAGAAGTCTGGAATACCACAGCTTCCCTTGATTACCAACCTTATGCTTTTTCAAAAACATTGGCAGAAAAGAAGGCATGGGAAATGGCTGAAAAACAGAACCAATGGGATTTGATTGTTATTAATCCGAGTTTTGTAATGGGCCCGGCGCTTAATCCAAAATCAAACACTTCGGAAAGTATAAATATTCTTACACAAATGGGAGACGGGACCTTTAAAATGGGTGCACCAAAAATGGGTATAGGTATGGTTGATGTTCGCGATGTTGCTGAAGCTCATTTTTCAGCGGGTTTTACACCTTCTGCCAAAGGACGTTTTATAACATCGGCTCACAATACCAACATTCTGGAAATGGCCTTAACCTTAAAATATAAATATGGAAAAGATTACCCTCTTCCCAAAAGGGCACTGCCTAAATGGTTATTAATGATTGTGGGTCCAATGGCTAATAAATTATTTTCTAAAAAATTTATTAGAAACAATGTAAATATAGAGTGGAAAGCAGACAATTCTAAAATCAAAAAAGAATTGGGAATTCAGTTTCGACCCATGCAAAAAACAATGGAAGACTCATTTCAGGTACTAATTGATAGCCAAATCATAAAAAAGAAATAAAAACAAACATGCATCTTCTTTTATTCAAAGAAATAATTTGAGTGACAATTTTTTAGAAAACAGATAACAATGAAACAATATATTCCATTTATATTTTTTGGCCTGTTTATTACAATATTAATTGCTGCCAACATTTACCTGGCCCGCAGGTTCAATTTCTATTTTAGCACTGAAAACGCAAGAATTTTTTACGTCTTGTTTTCTTCGCTAAGTTTACTAATGTTTTTTGGCATGATGCCATTAACCAATGCTACAAGTGTTTTTGCCAGTTTTGTTTATATCTCAGCAGCTGTGACAATGGGGGTTTTGCTGTACTTACTCCTTTCAGTAATTACAGTTGATATAGTGAATATTTTTGCAAAAATGAAACCACTGACTTCAGGTCTTTTAGTGCTGCTGCTTACATTTTCGATTTCTCTGTTTGGCGTTTTAAATTCCTGGAATACACAAATTACAAGACACGAAATCGCTATCAACGGACTAAGTAAGGAAATTCGCGCCATGCACCTTTCCGATATTCATATCGGGCATTTCAGAGGGAAAAACTTTCTAAAAAAACTGGTTAATAAAACCAATAAAGAAAATGTAGATGTGGTATTTATAACCGGTGATTTGTTTGACGGTAAAATTAATCTTACAAAAGAGGAGTTGATTCCATTGACTCAACTAAATGCACCGGTATACTTTGTCGACGGCAATCATGATAAATACACTGATGTAAAAACAATAAAACAATATTTAAATGAAATAAATGTAAGTGTTCTCGATAATGAAATTATAGAATTTGGAGAATTACAAATAATCGGATTAAACCATATGCGGGCCGATAGCAGCACCTTTAATATGCATGCTGAAAGTAATCAGATTACTGTACAATCAACACTGGCAACATTGTCTCCAGATAAAAATAAGCCAGCGGTACTTTTGCACCATAGCCCGGATGGCATTAAATATGCCAACCAGCATGGGGTGGATTTATACCTGGCAGGTCATACCCATGCAGGCCAAATCTTTCCAATAAATTTTATTGCAAAATCGATATTTGAGTTTAACCGTGGACTTCACAATTTTAACGGAACCAGAGTCTTTGTTTCTGAGGGTGCCGGAACTTTTGGACCTCCAATGAGAGTAGGTACAAAAAGTGAAATATCTGTTTTAACATTAAAACCTTTTTAACATGAAATTTTACGATTTAGAAATAAACTCTCCTCAGGGGAAAAAGATAAAAATGAGTGAATTTGAAAATAAAGTAGTACTGGTGGTCAATACCGCAACAAAATGTGGTTTGGCTCCCCAGTTTGAAGAACTGGAAGAATTACACCAGAAATACAAAAACAAAAATCTGGTTGTCCTCGGTTTTCCTTCAAATCAGTTCTTAAATCAGGAACCTGAAACAAATGAAACTGTTGAGGAAACATGTAAAATCAATCATGGCGTAACTTTTCAGTTAACAGAAAAAATTGATGTAAACGGAGAGAACACTCACCCGGTATTTTCGTATTTAAAGAATGAGCTGCCGGGAACCTTTGGAAATAAGATAAAATGGAATTTTACAAAGTTTTTGGTAGGCCTGGATGGAAAACCTTACAAAAGATATGCTCCAACAACAAAACCGGCAAAAATGGAAGAGGACATAAAAAATCTAATTGAACAGGTACAACAGATATGAAGAAAGTAATTTTGACCGGAGCAACAGGAATGGTTGGCAAAGGTGTTCTTTTTGAATGCCTTGAGCACGATTCAATTGAAGAAGTATTAGTCATAGGTAGAAATGAACTGGGAATGAATCATCCGAAGTTAAAAGAAATAATTCACAAAGATTTTACCAGTTTCGAAAATATCAAAGACAAGCTTACAGGTTATGATGCTTGTTTTTTCTGCTTGGGTATAAGTGCTGCAGGACTAAAAGAAGAGCAATATAAAAAAATCACTTACGATTTTACAATGGCCCTGGCAAAGACACTTTTGAGTCTTAATTCAGATATGACTTTTAATTTTGTTTCCGGAGTTGGTACAGATTCAACTGAAAAAGGCAGAGCGATGTGGGCGCGGGTAAAAGGCAAAACGGAAAACGATCTTTTAAAACTTGGATTTAAAAATTCCTTTATGTTTCGCCCTGGAGCAATAATTCCGGAAAGGGGTATAAAATCGCGTACAAAAATGTACCAGTTTATCTACGATTATTTTATGTGGCTGGTGAAATTAATAAAAGCAATTTCTCCAGATTCTGTGGTTACGACCACTCAAATCGGGCAGGCAATGATAAACTCAGTGTTTGAAGGATATACAAAAGATATTCTGGAACCCGTGGACATTATTGTTTTGTCTGAAACTTAAACACCCTGGGCATTTAACTGTTAAGCAAAATAAAACATAAGTTATGAGCAAAGAAAAATGGACTTCAGAAAATATTCCTGATTTGAAAGGAAAAGTTATAATCGTTACCGGTGGAAACAGTGGTTTAGGATTCGAGTCAGTAAAAGCATTTGCTAAAAATGGTGCCGAAGTAATACTTACCAGCCGTTCATTGGAAAACGGTAAAGCTGCAAAAGAAAAAATCGGACATGTAAAAGGAAATATTTCCATTCTTCAACTCGATTTGATGGATTTTTCCTCGATAAAAGATTTCGCTGACAATTTTAAAAAGAAGTATAAAAGACTTGATGTACTGCTTAACAATGCCGGAATAATGACCACTCCATATTTCTTAACAAAAGATGGACTGGAAGCTCAGAACGGCACCAATCATTTCGGACATTTTGCTTTAACAGGATTGTTGTTTGATTTAATCAAAACAACTTCAGGTTCAAGAGTTGTTAATGTTAGCAGTATGGCTCACAAACAGGGTAAAATGGATTTTGAAAATCTGCTTTTTGAAGATGGAAAGGGTTATACTCCCATTAAATCATATGGCAGATCAAAATTAATGAATCTGCTTTTCACTTATGAGTTGCAAAGAAAATTTGAATATCAGAAAATAGATAGTATTGCGGTTGCTGCACATCCGGGAGTTTCGAATACCAACCTTGCACGTTACATAGAAAAGAAAATGTATTTCAAATTATTAATGCCATTAATGTCGCCCTTTATGCAGGAACAGGATATGGGTGCATTACCGCAAATTCGTGCATCGGTTGATCCAAATGTAAAAGGTGGTGAATATTATGGTCCAGATGGATTTAACGAAATGAAGGGGTATCCTGTCAGGGTGAAATCTAATCCGGCATCACACAATATTGAAGACGCAAAAAGATTGTGGGAGATTTCTGAAAAATTAACCGGTATAAAATACTAAGGCAAAAAACAGGAATTTATAAATATTATTCATTTATATTTTGATAATTTTGGATGAAAGAAAAATTAAACTAAATCTAAAGTTATGAAAATTACCCTGGCCTTTCTCCTGATCGTACTTTTCCCAACCATTTCAATTTCTCAAATTAGCAAAGTTTATGATGACCTCTCCATGAAGAGCGAAATACTCAACATGAACAGAAAATATGCCATTTACCTGCCTCCTGATTACGAAACTTCGGAACGTAGTTATCCTGTATTGTACCTTTTACATGGAGCCGGTGATGATCAAACCGGCTGGGTGCAGTTTGGTGAAGTAAAACACATTGCCGATAAAGCAATAGCAGAAGGAAGTGCAACTGCAATGATTATGGTTATGCCCGATGCCAATACGGGGCAAAGAGGTTACACCAACGATATCAATGATGAATGGCGATACGAAGATTTCTTTTTTGAGGAATTTATCCCATTCATTGAAAAAACATACCGAATTAAAGCTGAAAAAAGATACAGAGCAATTTCAGGACTTTCCATGGGAGGGGGTGGTACCTTCTATTATGCCTTACATCATCCCGAATTATTCTCTTCTGCCTGCCCCTTAAGTGCTGCAACCGGACCTTTAACCATAGAAGATATGGAAAGGTATAAAAGACGGATGAATGTTGAAGAAGCGTCGGACGAAAAAATTGAAGCCTGGTATAAAAAATATAGTGTATTGGAACTGATTAAAAACATGCCTGATGATCAAAAGAAAGCGGTTCGCTGGTTTATTGATTGTGGCGACGACGATTTCCTTTATGAAGGTAATTCTTTGGTACATATTGAAATGAAAAAGAATGAAATTCCACACGAATACAGAGTTCGGGAAGGTGCCCACAACTGGACATACTGGAGAGAATCTCTGCCTGTGGTTTTATCTTTTGTTTCGGATGCTTTTCATCAGTATTAAATTCACAATTTTCATTTATTAAATCATCACCAACTTATAGCATGAAATGTAAAAGAACACCTCTTACAGTGATTTTGATATTTTCTGTTTTATTGCTTTTTGCACAAGATAGAAGTGACTGGTTTGAATTCTATCTTCCATGGTCAGATTCTTCAAAAACAGTCACAGACATGTCCGCATACCTGGATCCTCCAGCTGGAAAACATGGATTTCTACAGGTTACTTCAGATGGTCACTTCAAATTTGAAAACAAAAATGAAACCGAAAGATTTGTTGGTGTCGTAAATGTTGCCATTGCCAATTATCCAGGCAAAAATGAAGCTAAAATTCTTGCTGCAAGAATGGCCAAATTTGGAATTAACCTTGTCCGCATTCATCTAATTGATGTTGAGGGAAACAACGGCTTATTTCAGAATTCAGCAAACAATACCCTTCAGATTAGCACTGACAGGCTGGACAAAATGGATTACTTTATTAAATGTTTGAAAGACAAAGGAATCTATTTTAACTTTTGTATTCATGCCGGAAGGATTTACAAAAATAATGACGGTATTGATTCGCAGGTAGAAAATCAGCAAAGCAAATATGTTACATTATTCAACCAAAAAATTATCGATCTTCAAAAAGATTTTTCTAAAAAAATTATTGGACATACTAATCCGTACACGGGACTAAGTTACGCTGATGATCCGGCAATGGCCAATCTTGAACTTACCAATGAAAACTCAATGTTCAACGGATGGATGGGGTGGAACTCTGATTATATTTTTGGTGATGTTAACGGCGGAATCGGAGAATACTATTCAAAAGAACTGGATAGCCTCTTTAACAACTGGCTAAAATCCAAATATGACAATGACAAAAAATTAGCCGATGCCTGGTCGGGAAATGAAGACGGTCAATCTTTCGAGTTAATAAAAAACGGTTCATTTGAACAAGACTTTGCATACTGGAATAAATTGGTTACCGGAGGAGCATCAGCAACAATAACTGCTGTTAATTCTGCGGCTAAACATGGAACTAAATCAGCTAAAATTGAGGTAAAAACACCCGGTACTCAAAACTGGCATATTCAGTTAAAAAGCAACAACTTTCAGGTTAAAAAAAACCATTCATACAAAATAGCATTTTATGCAAAAGGTGATGTTGAAAAAGAAGTGCAATTAGAGGTGATGGAAAACCAAACATGGAAATGGATTTTAGGACCAAAATACATTACTGCCAGCGAATGGAAATATTATGAATTTTATTTTAATCCTCAGTTTGACTCAAATGCTTTAATTATTGCATTTAACTGGGGTCAGCAAACGGGTACTTTTTGGATTGATTCAGTTAGTGTTTCCGAATCTTTTGGAACCGGACTGGAACAAGGTGAGTCGCTTGCCAAAAATAATATTTCAAGAACAAAAAACTCTCAAATCGGTAAGTATACCAAACAAAGAATTGGCGACAATGCCGAATTTTATTTTGACATTGAAAAATTGTACACAGAACAACTAACATCCTATTTAAAAAACGATGTTGATGTTAAATGTCCGGTAACTTTTACCAATAACTATTATGCCCTGGCAGATTTATATGCACAATCACAGGCTGATTATATAGATTTTCACATGTACTGGGACCATCCTCACTTCCCGGATGGTTGGTCAAACACAAACTTTTTTTTAAAAAATAAATCCATTTTACTTTCTCCTGAAAGTTCAACAATCAATAAAATACCGCTAACCCGGGTAAAAAATATGCCTCATGTATTAAGTGAGTACAATCATGCTTATCCCTATATTTTTCAAACAGAAGCACCTTCCTTACTTTATGCTTATGGTTCTTTTTTTGATTTGGACGGAATTATGTGGCATGCATATTATGATTTTATGAACAGGTATGGCCAGCGACATCAGGACATGTTTTTTGATATTGCAATGCACCCTGTTATGATGACACAAATGTTGCTGGCTTTACCGTACAGAATGAAAACGATAAAAAAGGCGAAAAATATTGTCGAAGCACAATACAAAAGACAAGATGTTTTTAATAATACCAAAACCTACAAAAACAGTAGCGTTATAAATCTCGAAAATGCTGAATACGGGACGTCATTCTTAAAACATGGTTTTCAACATACCGGTTTTGAATCAGATACATCTTCCTTGTCTGAACCTTTTAACACTCCGGGAAATGTGATAACCTCAGACACGGAAGAATTAATTTGGGATGGAAATCAGGGTATTTTTAAAGTAAATAGTCCGTTTTGGCAGGGAGCAACCGGATATCTGGGCAGTAAGAATGTTGATTTAAAGAATATCTCAATTTCCGATGTAACTACAACAGATAATTTGGACTTTGCATCTATTCATTTAATTTCTTTGGATTCACTTCCTATTGGGCAATCAAAAAGAATGATTTTACTTATCAGTGCACGATTGGAAAATGAAGGATTACAATGGAATGCAGACAAAACATCTCTTTTAGCGGCAGGCGGCAAAAAAGCTCTGTGCGAACCGGTTAGAGCCAGGATTAAATTTAAATACTCAAGTTCTGATTCTGTTTCAGTTTATATTTTGGATGAAACAGGATTAAGAAAAGATTCGTTAATTATTAATCAGGAAAATTCAGATGCAACTTTCGAATTAAACAAAACAACACTATGGTACGAAATTAACAACCATATTTCAAAACCTGTTAGCTCTCACGGTTCAATTTTGAATCCAAACGAATACATGAAAATTTATCCGAATCCGGGTAAAAATCACTCAACAATTGAATATTTGTTTACAGAAAAAAGCAAGGCTGATTTATTGGTCTTTAACAATCTCGGCAAAATTATTATAAAAGAACCTGTTGAAATTGAAGGGAAAAATAATCAGACTAAAATCCTTGATATTTCCAGTCTGAGTGACGGTATATACTTTTATGGTTTTCAGTTTAGCAGCGGAAAAAGAGTTCTTGATAAACTGATTGTACGAAATCAAAAATAAAACCAGGATTCAGAAATCAATTAAATATTCTTTGGTAATTTTCGGAGGAAAAGAATTAAGCCACCAAAAATCTTTTAGAGAAGTTCCCAGCGGAAATGCGCCAACATCATTCCTGGAATTATCCTTATCGTTATAAATTGGATCAGGATGTCCGGAATCAACAGCCGGCGAAGGCTTTTTTAATCTAAAATCTCCGGATTCGGGATCTTCAAATAAAGGACTGGCAAGGATTGTATTTTCTCCTTTAATGGAGTACACAGTATCTTTTAACCAGGTTTCCAGATAAACAGGAAACCGGGTTGTATTAATATCGTGAACAAGATTATAGTCAATTTCTATTTTTTGAGTCTTCATCATTTCAGGCGATAATAAAGAAGTTCGCCCAATTTCAAACGGACTGTTTTGGGCAAAAATATTGTTCCTGATTTTCACATCTTTCAGGTTAACCGAGTACAGGTAACAGCCTCCGGTTAACCAATATTGCGGATCGCCGGAAAAATTATGACCCCAACCGTTTTTGTAAAAAGTATTGTTATAAACTTCTACATTTTCTCTTGGATTATCTGCCCCCCAGCGTGAAAAAAATAATCCGGTTGCCCTGTTGTTATAAATCAGGTTGTGATGAATTTTTAGATTTTTTGTATTTGGCCCTTCTTCCGAAGAAACTGCAATTCCTGCTTCACAATTATGCACTACATTTTCGTACATTTCAATATTCTGTAACTGACCAAACCAGCCATCGATGTACAATCCCTGCCGGGCACAATGATGAATATAATTATGATGTACCTTTCCAAAAGACGCTGTCTCTTTTACATCTATACCTTCTTTTTTGCAATTGTAAACATGATTATACGCTACTTCAAAATAATGCGGACCTGCCATACTTATTGCCTCGTGTGGTGCTTCACTTCCACGATAAGGATTCCAGCTCATTTCCATATCGCTGGCATTAATAACTGTGTTTCCAAGAACTCTGATATAGCTGCAATGTTGCCATGCTGCAATTCCGGGCGACAAACTATTAATAGTAGTACAGTTAATTATGTCAATATTTTTGCTCTCCCGGATATTAATCCCTGAACGATGCGAGTTTTTTACAGTAATATTTTTAATCCGAACGTATTCAGCATTTTCAATTTGAATTAATCCTTTATTAAACGGATAAGTTTCAGTATTTCCAATGTTATAATCCAGGCCGTCGAAAATTACATCAGTATTTTTTTCGCCCTCAATGATAATCCAGTTTTCTTTGTCACCCTGTTTTGAAATTTTAACAGATTGTTCCAGGTTATAGGTTCCGGGAAGTAAAATCAGGATTTGACCAGCATTAAGTTTTACAATTGCCAAATGAATAGATTTTAAAGGATTTTCCCTGGTTCCGTCATTTTTATCGTTGCCATTTGTAGAAACATATATTTTTGAATTACTAATCTGTGTTTTATTTGTAGTATTGTCTTTAATAATTTGCACGGCTGTAACAGGATTTACGCAAATAATTATCAATAAAATTTGAAAAAGTTTAAAGGGTTTGAAATACTTCTTTTTCATGAACTTAGGTTTTAGTTTAGAATTTGAAACTAAGGATTTATTCATTTTTTTTCAAAGTTTAGGTAAAAAATTATCAATTCAGTATTAACTTTCAGAAATTTCAATTTAAAATGAGACATACATTTTCAATTATACTTGTCCTGTTTTTGTTTTCATGTCATTCAACCGGAAACAGTCAAAACAATCAAAATATTCATTTTCAGCCTGAAGATCAGGAAATTTTAAGTCAGATTTTTACCTTGTTCGCTAATGAAAAAGATTCACCCATTTCGGTTTTAATGGTTAAAGTTGGCACTTATTTTATGGAAACTCCTTATGTCGCGCATACGCTGGAGGTTGAACAGGAAAAAGAAGAGCTGGTGGTAAATTTACGTGAACTGGACTGTACCACTTTTGCTGAAAATTGTTTGGCAATATCAAGAACTATAAAAAGCGGCAAACACACATTTGAGAAATTTACAGATGAACTCAGGAAAATTAGGTACCGAAAAGGTAAAATTGAAGGCTACCCTTCCCGATTACATTATTTTAGCGATTGGATATTTGAAAATGACAGAAAAAAACTTATTCAATCAGTTTCTGAAGAGATTGCTAATATTCCTTTTCAAAAGGAAATAAATTTTATGAGTACGCACCCCGAAAGTTATGTTCAGCTTAAAAATAATCCCGGGATTGTAAAAACTATATCATTACTTGAAAAAGAAATTTCAGAAAGGGAAATGTATTACATTCCTAAAGAAAAAATAGGTCCTTTTAAAAATGAACTGATGGATGGCGATATTATAGGTATCACCACAAACATAGAAGGATTGGATATTGTCCATGTAGGAATAATTATTCGTAAATCAGGTAAAGTTCATTTGCTTCATGCTTCTTCTGATGAAAATAAAGTAGTTGTATCTCAGAAAACATTTGAGAAATACCTGGTAGAAAGTAAATTTGCCAACGGTATAATGGTCGCCCGACCATTTTAGTTAGTGTAAAAATAAGATTGGGTTAGAATGTTATCATCAAAAAGAATCCATCAGTTTTTAAACATACTCTTATTATTGTTTATAAAAAAAGATGTAAATTGATAAACATTCTTCTCATAATCTTGTTTTTATGAAGCAAAAACTAAATTAACATTTGAAAAAATTAAATTAACATCTATGAAAAAACAATTAAAAAAACTACTGTTGCTCGTGGCAGTTTTTGTTTTAGCTACGACTGTTTATGGCCAGGCGGAAAAAGTATTAAATCTTGGTGGTATAGGTACCGGATTATATGCAGGACTTGAATTTCCTGTGGGTGGTGTAATTACAGTTGGACCAGCAGCATACACTGACTGGAATTTTGACAAGTTTGTAATTGCGGCTAAAGGAAATTTTTACTTTGACAATTTATTTAATTTGCCTCCCGAGTGGGATGTTTATGCAGGTGCTAATGCTGGCTGGAAAATTTCGGATGATGGACAATTTAACTGGGGTGCCCAGGTTGGAGGCCGTTGGTTCTGGAACGATAAATGGGGGATTAATGCAGAATTTGGCGGAGGCTCCGGTGTCAACGGAGGAGTTGGAGTAACCATGAAATTCTAAATACTTTGTAGTCTTAGAAAATTTATATGACATAAAAAAAATACCATCGATAAACGATGGTATTTTTTTTATGTCAAAATCTTTTAAACGTAAAGTTATTTGATTCCCAACCACCATTGAGAAAAAACCTGGGTAGTGTCTTTTAAATATACCGGTTCTCCAATTTTAGGAGTAATTAATGGTTGATTAACGTTTTTATTGGCTTCAGTAATTGCTTTTAAAGGCTCATCCCAGCTATGGTTTGCCAATGCAAACTTTGAAGAATGAACAGGAAATAATCTTTTTGCTTTTAAATCTTTTGCTGCCTTCAATCCCTCTTCCGGCATTAAATGAATATACTTCCAGCTTTTGTTGTATTGCCCGTTTTCCAGAATCGCCAGGTCGAAACCATCATATCTTTCACCTATTTCTGCAAAATGTTCATCATAACCACCGTCACCGCCAATAAAAATCCGGTAAGTTGGAGTTTGAAAAACAAAGGACGCCCAAAGTGTTTGATTTGATTTCGGGCCTCTTCCTGTAAAATGTCTGGCCGGATTAATTTCAACCAAAAATCCTTCTTTCAGATCAATTTTTTCGTACCAGTCCTTTTCAATTATCTTTTCCGGTTCGTACCCCCATTTTTCCAGGTGTGCACCCGTTCCCAATCCGGTTATAACTTTTTCCACTCTGGGTTTTAATTCAACCACTGTTTTGTAATCCAAATGATCCCAGTGATCATGGGTAATTATCAAATAATCTATATCCGGTATTTCTGCAGGAGTATAAATATCAGTTCCCTTAAACGCCTTTATCATAAAGCTAAATGGCGATGCATTACCACAAAACACTGGATCAACCAGGATTTTCTTTCCATCGATTTGAATAAAATATGATGAATGTCCAAACCATACCAGCACATCCTCTTCTGCCGCAAGTGAAAACAGATCTGTTTTTATGGAAGGAATCACATCTTTTGGCCTTCTGTTTTTGGCATTAACCATATCCTTTAAAATACCAACTACGCCACCCTCTCCGGTCATTTGAGGTGTATGATTTAGATTAACAAAAGAGCCATTTTTATAGTTTGATGAATTCTCAATTTTTGCTTTTCGCTCACCGCTGGGTAAATCACCAAACTTTGGATGTTTTAAAAATAGCCTGATTCCAACGATGCTTAGAATAATAACAACTGAGAAAACAATCATAATTTTAATGACTTTACTTTTAAACATAACTATCTGTTTTACAAATGTGGCGGTAAAAACCACAATACAGCTTAAAACAGGGTTAAAACCAAAAAGTTCTTAATGAAAATTTTTTATTGGCGGGTTTTAAAATACCTTCTTAACAAGACCTTTTTTAAATCGCGCACAATTACCTGGTGGGCTATAATTTCCACATGATTGTAATGGGGCAATTCCCTTGTGGTTTTATCAATTTCGCGATCCGTTATATCTACCTGGTAAAGCACCGAAAGTAGCAGGTCATAATTTCGTTCCAAAAGCAAAGAAATTTGCTCAACCAGTTGTAAATGTAACTCATTGTACGCCTGATCTACATCTCCTGAAAATGTAATCTCAACACCGAACATGCCAAAATCTTTCATAATCTGTTGAGCTGTTTCCCGCACTATCTCATCTTTATTGAGCAGACCTGCAACATTATTATTGGTAACCCGAGGTAAATTCATTTGTAGTTTTTTTCAAAACTATGCCAAATAAATATCAACTCAAAAGCTAAACCTGTTTAAATCCAAATAACCGGTAAATAATTAGACAAATGATTTTCTATTTTTGCAAAATGAAGAACGTAGATAGAAAAAATCATTGGGAAAATGTATTTAAAACAAAAGATACAACCCAGGTAAGTTGGTATCAACCCAAACCAGAGACTTCATTAAATCTGATAAAAAATCTAGGTCTGACCAAATCTTCCAGAATAATTGAGATCGGCTCGGGAGACAGTTTTCTTGCTGATTACCTGCTTCAGGAAGGTTTTAAGGATATTACTTTACTCGACATCTCGGATACAGCTTTAAATACAATAAAACAGCGGCTAAAAAAAGATATATCAAAACTTGCTTTTTTGGCAGCAGATGTAACAGATTTTAGTCAAAAACAAAAATACAATGTTTGGCATGACCGCGCCGTATTTCATTTTTTAACAGACGAAAAAGATATTCAGAAATATGTGCAAAATGCTTCAGATAAATTAATTCCCGGAGGATATTTAATTGTTAGTACATTTTCAACATCAGGTCCTGACATGTGCAGTGGTTTAAAAATCCGGCAATATTCTGAGGTAGAACTTACCAATACTTTTAAAAGCGGATTTAATAAGCTTGAATGTTTTACCGAAAATCATCAAACTCCCTCAGGTTCAATACAAAATTTTATATTTTGTGTTTTTCAGAAAATATAATCAGCGTAATTCCTGTAAATTTTTTTTACTTTTATTCTATAAATCAAATTAAACCAATTATTATGAGAAACCTGATTTTATCTGTCGTTTTAGTTTGTACATGTTTTTTAGTCAATGCACAGGTTGCACCTGTTGAAGGTGAATTTAGCAGTCCCACAATTTCAATAGGAGTTGTTGTAGAAGATTTGGAAAAGTCGGTGGATTTTTACACCAATATTATTGGGATGAAAAAAACCGGCGGTTTTGATGTGGATGGCGAAAAGTCAAAAGAATTGGGACTTACAAATGGGATATCATTTGAAGTTACTGTATTAAAATTGCAGGACAGCCCTGATGCAACTCAATGGAAATTAATGAGTTTTGGAACCAAAAAGAAAGGGAAAAAACCAAATTTTATTAATGATGATATTGGGATGCAATATATAACCATTTTTGTAAATCATTTGGAGCCGATTATTGAACGTATCGAAAAAAACGGAGTAAAAATATTGAGCGGCAAACCATCTTCTTTGGGGAACGATACCTATTTTATTTTGGTACAGGATCCTGATGGAACATTTATAGAACTAATTGGACCAAAATAAAATCCGGATTAGGATAGCTGTATAAATAAGAACAATTAAAATTCTGTAAGAAACAGTAATGTAACAACTTACAGGATTTTGTTATTTATAAACATTCTAAGAACTTTTTATTTATTTGTTTTTTTTATAAATTCGAACAAAAAATAGATTTGTTCAAAAAATCAAATTTGTAATGAAAAGAGAGAACCGGAAAAAAGCTGCTTACAGAAAATTGACTTTGAAGGAAGAAATTTTCAATAGTATCACTCACGGCATCGGAACGCTTTTAAGTATTGCTGCATTGGTAATTCTTGTGGTAATGGCAGTTCGCAAAGGTGACGCATGGCATGTGGTTAGCTACTCAATTTATGGTTCTTCTCTTATTTTGTTGTATTTATCATCCACATTATATCATAGTTTTACAAAAGAGAAGATTAAAAATCTTTTTGCCCGTTTTGACCATGCCGCTATATTTTTGCTGATAGCAGGAACTTACACTCCGTTTTTACTCACTGTACTCAGAGGAACACTGGGTTGGGTTTTGTTTGGCATTATCTGGGGAGTAGCCCTGATTGGTGTAGTTATCCGCTCAATTTATCTGACCAGGTTTAGAAAATTAATGGTTGGTTTATACCTGGCCATGGGGTGGTTATTTGTTGTAGCTGTTGGTCCAATGATAAAAAATCTTTCGACGCTTAGTATTATTTTTCTTTTTGCAGGTGGGATTTCATATTCTGTTGGAGTAATTTTTTATGTCAACCGTAATTTAAAATATGGCCATGGAATATGGCATTTATTTGTTTTAGGAGGAAGTATTATGCATTTTTTTGCAGTTGTATACAGCTTGCAGTCTTAATTCACTGACAATAAATTTCAAAGCTTTAATTAAGATTCGGATTAAAGATTTACAGCAGACTTTCCATCCAGTTTAATAATTTCCCCATTCCATTTAAATTCACCCTTTAAATCTTTTGGAAGAGTAATTTCACCCTTAATCCCGGTTTTTCCGTTTCGTTTCAAATTAAAATATATTGTTCCGTTTGGATGGGGCATTTTCCCTTTTATCTCTTTTAAATATCCCAGGTATGGCTCTATTTTTACGGTTTTAAATCCCGGTGAAGCAGGTTCTATTCCGGCAATTGTTGCAAGAAAATCGTAATTTGGACTGGCACTCCATGCATGACAATCGGAACGGGTTGGGTCAGGTTTTTCGGCAAAAGTTGTTAATCCCAAATCCAGCATATCATGCCAAAGTCCCATTGTTTCAGGGTATTTATCAGATAACCCTGCAACTTTCAGAGCTTGAGTTAGATAAAACCTAAAATACATTGTTGGTTGTATTAAAGAATTGTCTTTTTCAAACCGCAGAACAAACTCCTTTATTTCGTTTTCATCAATTGCACCCGTTAAAACAGCAAATATCTGGGCATGCATGCTAAATTCATCTTTTTCATGTGAATCAGCAAAATATTTTTTATCGTCATCCCAACAATGTTTTTTTACTGCCACAATCATATTATTTGCGATGTTTTCATAATAAGCCGCCTTATCCTTATTTCCCGCCCATCTGTATATTTTTGCAGCATGCCTGGCTGAATAAGCAACATGAAGGCTTAAAATTGAAGATCCACCTGAAATTCCACCCTGAGGTACTCCACCCAGATGCACGGAATTATCCCAGGGCCATTCATCTGGCCAATCTACAAAATTCCAATAACCTGTGCGCCCAAGTAATCCTGTTTCTTCATCTGTCTTAGAGATAAAAAAGTTAAGTACATTATCTATTCCATTAAAAAACGATTTAACAAATTCCGGGTCATCACGATGCATCCAGTAATCGTATACCATATCAATCCAGTAAAGAGAATAAGGTGGAATTACCTGTGGCCGTGAGGACGGATATCGGCTCATTGTAAGTCCTTCGCTGAATCGTGAATCATCGAACATTTGAATGGCCTTACGCATTAAACGGTCATCACCGGAAACGTACAATGAAATTAATGCCTGGATTCTTGTATCTCCCACATATTGCATTTGTTCATAATAAGGGCAATCATAATAGGTTTCACCTGCGCATAAACGAGCTGTTCGCCAACCTACATTCCATATATCCGTTAATTCTTCATCATCGCTTATAAACTCAGCATTATTTTGAAAAGGATAGCCGGTAAATTCACTGTAAAAATCATTTATAATAAGCGGCTCAGATTTGGTGGTAACGGTTAATTCAAGGTATCTCCAGGTGCGCAACCAAAGAGGACGGAATTGTCTTTCATTCCCCCCGTCGGGTAAAAAATAATCGATATATCCACGCATAGTTTTCCCTTCTATTTCATTGCGATTCCCTTTAGTATTATTTTCATCAAAAAGTGCCTCTGCATACTGTAATTCAATTTTAGAATTTGCACCATCAGAAACTATTAATTCAGGATATGCAGTGGTTAATTCTCCCTGGTCCAACAGGATTTTCACCGTAGTATTTGCAGGAATTTTTAATGATTTTTCGCCTTTAACAAAAGCGTCACCAACATTAATATTTGAACTTCGACGAATCTTGTTAAAACGTTGAAGCCTGGCTTCCATCAAAGGGATTTCGCGTGGTTCAAGCCCCCATAAAATACCAGATCCGGCCTCTTTGGGTCTTCCCTTATCCAAATTGGAAGCATTTTTCCAGTTGGAATCATCATATTGAACTTTTTCCCAGCCCCATGGATATTTTTCTCCATTCACTTCATCACAGGGTCCAACAACTATAAAAGATCCACCGGTTTTTTCTTTGTCAACTATAGCCGGTTTAAAAGCTTCATTTTTTATTACTTTCCACGAAGAATTGCTGTCAACAACCTTTTCGCTTTCTGTGTTTCCCTGAACCAGGAGTCCTGTTTTTAAGGTATGTTGCGCCCATGGTTTCTGATTTGAAAAATTCCAGACTACCGCTGCCAAAACATTTTTGCCCGGTTTTAGATACGATGCGATATTCACAGTTTCATATTTCCAGTGCATTAAATCCCCCCGTGCCGGTCCGAAACAAACAGGGATACCATTTACAAACAGCCGATATCTGTTGTCAGCTGTAACATGAATAATAAATTCTTCCGGAATTTCATTGATGTCAAATTTCTTCCTGAAATTGTAAACTCCATAATCCAGGCCAGAATCGTCGGGGTATGCAATCCAGTTCGCTGACCAGAAATCATTAAGAAGTTTAGGATTTATTTTTGATTCAGGCACCTCATCTGCCGCTGATAAACTGGTAAACAGAGCGGTAAAAATCAGAAAGAAAATTTTATTCATGGTTTTGTAATTTCCGTTTTTTTATTTCTGTAACATCAGGAATTTTTCATATGCGGCATCCCAATCCAGTTTTGGTGAAGGCATGTAAGTTTTTACCTCAAAAGAATTTCCAACAATCTCCCGGATTTCATTTAAAGAAATCACTTTTCCCAGGGCTTTGGCCTGCAGCATAATATTTCCTATCGCGGTAGCTTCGGTTGGTCCTGCATAAACGGGAATTCCCGAGGCATCGGCTGTTAGCTGATTCATATTTAAATTATTGGCACCTCCACCAATAATATGAAGTTTTTCGATTTGTTTTCCTGTAACAAATTCGATTTGTTTAATGGTGAATTTGTATTTCAATACAAGGCTGTCATAAATACATCTTGCAATTTCTCCTTTTGTCTCAGGCACTTTTTGATCGGTTTCGGAACAAAACTCTTTAATGGCTTTTGGCATATCTCCCGGATTAAGAAAAACAGGATTATCAGGATTTATTAAACTTTCGAATGGTTTAACAGCTTTACTCAAATCCACAATTTCCTGCCAGCCTAATTCTTCTTCTTCATCCCAGATTCGTTTGCACTCCTGAATTAGCCACATCCCCATAATATTTTTAAGAAAACGTGTAGTTCCCTCTACACCACCCTCATTGGTAAAATTCATTTCCAAAGATTTATCAGAAACCACGGGCTTCTGACTTTCAATCCCCAAAAGCGACCATGTACCCGAACTTAAATACGCCCAGTTTTCTCCTTTGGCAGGAACAGATACAATTGCAGAACCGGTGTCATGTCCTGCAACCGCAATGCAAGGGATACTTTTACTGCCTGTTTCTTCCAATACTTCAGGCAACAAATTTCCCAGAACGGTCCCCGGTTGAACAATCTCTTCTGTTAAATGGGTTGGTATTCCGGCTGCTTCAAAAAGCTTCATTTCCCATTCCGCTTTTCCCGGCTTTAACAATTGCGACGTACTTGCGATGGTATATTCATTTTTCTTTATACCGGTAAAAAGATAATTCAATGTGTCGGGCGCAAATAACAAACTATCTGCAATTTTTAATCCCT
>ENA-ORCQ01000064-ORCQ01000064.1-marine-metagenome-genome-assembly--contig:-NODE-64-length-101309-cov-4.456150_pt1 | contig 101309 bp, 73 predicted proteins | sample MGYA00237780_ERZ508510 | MGnify/ENA primary metagenome ERZ508510 (study PRJEB26181, sample SAMN06268981) | marine metagenome | isolation source: Tt an E2 anaerobic enrichment on eucalyptus from sediment...
TTATATTAACTATTAAAAATTCTTATTATGAGAAAGTCATTTGCATTTATTTCAATGATTATTGTGGCGGCATTTACAGCAGTGAATTTTACATCGTGTGAAAAGGATGATCCCATTCCGGCTCCCACTGTAAAAATACTGGCAGATATTGATCCAAATGATCAGTACACTGTTATGCTCACCGTTCAGGCAACTGATGCGGAATCGTATATGTGGAACTACGGTGACGGTGAAAGCGCCACAGTTTCAGGAAACCATTCCTATACATATGATGCTTCAGGGGATTACACGATTACTGTAACCGTTACCAACCAAACCGGAACAGCGTCAGCATCTGCAGATATTACTATTAATCCATCTATTCAGGAAATGTTGGCAGGTGTTGATGCTGCCGGTAAAGAATGGGTTCTTTCAACAACTGCTTCAGCAGACGATGGAGTTGGACCGTTAGCAGAAACTGAGCTAATTGTTAATCTTCCGGTTGCGTTAGTTGGAGGTGACCTTTTAGGATATGTAAATTTACCGGAAGAATATGACAATGTTTTCACCTTTAAACCTGATGGCAGTTATACAGTCGACAATGTAAATGGACAAAACCTTTGTACTGCTATAAAAGCCATTATGACTACTGGTGAGCCGGAACCGGGAAATAACTGGACGTATGGCGGTTTAGGTTTTGCCACAATGCCATATACAGTTGACGCAAGTGCTAAATGGAATGTAACAGAAGATGCAACAATTGCTTTTGCTGCTATGAGCGAAGATCCAACGAGTGGGGAAGCAAATCCTCCACTTACACCGATGGATGTTAGTTACGAAGGTGTTACTCAACTTTCTATTTCAGAGAACGGTTATTTTGGAATTTTAGATTTGACGAATTATGTCATTATCAGATCCATTTCACCGGACAAAATGCAGGTAGATATTATTGCACATACTACTGTTGCACAACCCTCAATTTTTGTTCGTGCTACAATGGTACCAAAAAAATAAAGTTCCAGAGAGGAGATTTATAAACTGCCGATACTCTGATTTCGGCAGTTTATCTTTTTTACATTTTCATTTAAAAACCATACTCCTATGATTTTACGATATACAGTAATTCTGTTCATCGCGATGATGTTTTTTGCCTGTGGCGAAAGAGGAAAAGTGATGGAGAACAAGGGTTTTATACAGGTTAAGGATCAAAAATTCATTGATCCACAAGGTCGTCAGGTACTTTTAAGCGGAATAAACTTTATCAGTAAAAATCCTGCTGAAAAATATATACCCCCTCAGGGAGTTGAAACATTTCAACAATTCAAAAGCTGGGGATTTAATTGTATCCGTTTAGGGATAATTTGGGATGGTTTAGAACCGGAACCCGGAAAATACAACGAAGATTATCTTGCCGAAATTGATAAAAGAATTCAGTGGGCGGCAGATAATGGAATATATGTTTTAATTGATATGCATCAGGATTTATATGGTGCCAAATTCTCTGATGGAGCACCCGACTGGGCCACGCTAGATGAAGGGAAAGATCATTATACCGGCGCAGTTTGGAGTGATTCTTATTTAATCAGCCCGGCTGTTCAAACTGCTTTCGATAATTTCTGGAAAAATAAGCCGGCATCCGATGGTATTGGTATTCAGGATCATTATGCAAATCTCTGGAAATACCTGGCAAAAAGATATTCAAAAAATACAACAGTAATTGGTTACGATATAATGAACGAACCTTTTATGGGTACTTCGGCAAATAAAATTATGCCTACGATGTTGGAAGCTTATGCCGAAATTTTAGTTCAGGAAACGGGTCAGGCTCCACCTACTGAGGAAGAATTGCTGATGATGTGGAGTGATGAAGAATCAAGGCTGGAAGCTTTAAATCTTATTTCAACCAGGGAGAAATATTCTAAAGTAGTCGATGCAATTTACAGCGATAATGCCTCTTTTGAGCGGAATGAATTACAATCTATGTACCAGAAAGTAGCTGATGCAATTCGGGAAGAGGACCAAAACCATATACTCTTTTTAAATCATAGTTATTTCTCAAATACAGGTGTTTCAACCGCAATTGAAACTACAAAATTAGCAGATGGAACAGTTGATAAACAAGTAGCTTATGCTGCTCATGGTTATGATCTGGTGGTTGATACTAAAGAAGTAGAAAATCCAAGTTATGAACGTGTTGAGTTTATTTTCGATAGAATTGCTGAAAGTGGAAAGAGAATGAATGTGCCCGTTTTAGTGGGCGAATGGGGAGCATTACATGGAAAATCATTAAAAATGGTAGAGACAGCACGACACCTGGTCGGCCTTCTGGAGAGTCATAAATTTAGTAACACTTATTGGGCTTTTTATAATAATATTGAAACATATTCCTATTTTAAGAATGCTATTATCAGGCCTTATCCACAGCACATTTCAGGATCTTTAGTGGAGTATAATTATGATTTTAAAACCGGTGATTTTACTTGTATTTGGAATGAAACAGAACAAAGTAAGTCCCCTACAATTATCTATGTACCTAATCTTAAACTATTATCAAAAGAGGATATTAAAACGACACCGTCCGCAGAACAAATTGTTTTTGAGTACAGCGATAAATCAAATGCAGGTAAACTTTTCATATCACCCGTAGGTGAGGATATTGTAAGGACAGTAAGCTTTTGTCTTCAAACCAGGAAAGGGGATGAAATCTCCATCCAATAATTATAATTTCAGGAATTCAAATTATTTAGTTCAAAGCCAGTGATAAATCAATTCATTTATTCAATTGTATTTTTTTTTGCGTTCAATCTCAACGCCGGTGGCCAAAAAGAAATAAAAACCAATGTTGTAAATTACAAAGTTCATACATTTTATTATGGATGGTTTGGAAATCCTGAATTTGATGGAAAATATAATAACTGGAACCACCAGATAATTCCGCACTGGATTGATACTACCTGGAATAATGCCGGCAGTTTCCCCGGTAATGATGATATTGGAGCAAACTATTATCCGGCCTTGGGAGCTTATAGTTCAAATAACCCCGATATTATTTCCAAACACATGGAATGGATCAAGGAAGCTGGAATTGGTGTTTTGGCTATTAGCTGGTGGGGACCAAATTCATTTACTGATAAATCTGTTTTGGCATATTTAAACCTGGCGCAACATTTTGGACTTAAAATTACTTTCCATGTAGAACCCGTTTATAAATCAGTAGAAGAATTCAAAAAATTATTAGAGTATTTAGTTGAAAAATACAGCAATCATCCGGCATTATTTAAGTATCATGGAAAACCCATGTATTATATCTACGATTCGGGGAAAGTGAAATTTCATGAATGGAATAAGTTACTCAACGCTAACGGTGAGCTAAGTATTAGAAATACAAAACTCGATGCTGTTTTTATTGGCCATTGGGAAAGAAGGCTTGATGGCGAATTTATAATTAAATCAGCATTTGATGGTTTTTATACCTACTATGCCAGCGATGGATTTATGTATGGCTGCATCACTTCCAACTGGCCTGTATTGGCAAATTTTGCAAAAGAAAATGATTTGCTGTTTATTCCATGCCCGGGCCCGGGATATATCGACACCAGAATTAGACCCTGGAATACCAGAAATACTAAAGACCGTAATAATGGGAAATACTATGAGCAAATGTTTATGAATGCTGTAAAGCTGAATCCCGACTTTATAAGCATTACATCTTTTAATGAGTGGCATGAAGGCACCCAAATTGAGCCTGCCGTCCCGAAGTCAATATCAACTTTCACTTACAAAGATTATGGGAAGGAGACTAACCCTAAGTTTTATATCCAAAAAACGAGAGAATTAATAAATAAAATGAATCAAAAAGAATGAGATTAAAAGCATAAAAATTTCAGACTTGTTGTTTTCAATTATAATCTAAAACCTCCTGGAATCGGTTAAATGAATATTCAAATAAATTACAGAACCGATGCTACAGAGCCAGAGAAACCACTTATAACATTGTTAAACTTGTTAAAAATGAACATATCTAAATAATAAAAACATGTCTTTTTCTGGTACTCTCTTTTTCCATATATGTAGAGATATCAGCTAAAAATGTGAATGTAAATGACTATGGAGCAATAGCCAATGACGAAATCGACGACAGTCAGGCCATTCAAAAGGCACTAAATGAAGCAGCGTTGGATGGTGGTGTTTGTATTATACCTGCAGGTAAATACCGTTTAAACAAAGAATTAGTTGTTCCCAAAGGAGTTACGCTGAAAGGTAGTAGTGAAGTCACACCACACCCTTTTACCCCTGTTGCATCTGTATTAAATATTTATGCCGGGAAAGGGGATGTAAATGCGGCATCTGCCATTACCCTAAAATGGAATGCATCTGTAAAAAATATGATAATTAACTATCCGGAACAACAGCTTCCCAATATTATACCCTATCCATGGACAATTCAAATTGACGGGCAAATGTGCCAGGTACTTGACGTAACCATGACCAACCCATACATGGCAATTGATGCTGGCTCAAAAAGTAACGAGCTGCATTTCATAAGAAATGTGTATGCCTGTCCGTTAAAGATTGGTGTTTATGTCGACCAGTGTACCGATGTGGGAAGATTAGAGAATGTACATTTTAACCCTAATTTTTGGAAACGGTCTACTCTGAAATCTGAATTGCCTGAAATTCCGGAAGGTTATAATGGTGGCAGAGAAGGCTTTCTTAACGAATTTATTGCTTAACTACCTGCAGGAAAATCTGATGGGTTTTAGGTGCAGGCCAGTTTAAAATACTGCTTGCAACATACTAAAATCCGTTGGTTCCATTCCAGTTTCTTAACATTCAATTGGGTATGTTTCATATATTTTATATAAGATTCCTGTTTATCCCAACTATGGGTAATTCACCCCATTTATTTGGAAAATTGCTGCAAGGCGGAGAAATTTGGCTCATTCATTCACTATTAAAAATTATTTATTATGAAAAAGTTTTTGTTATTTCTTTTTGTTACTACTCTGTTTGTAGGTTCCTTAAGTGCCGATAATAAAAATTCGGAATCCGGGTTAATCGGAGAATGGAAGTTTGAATGCCCCAGTGCCCCTTATGGTTATACTGCAGGTTCCATATTTGTTTTAAAAAAGGAAGGGAAACTTGAAGGATATGTAAAATTTTCTGACGGCTATAAAATTGATCTGAAAAATATTGATTTCTCAGAAAACACTTTTAAATCAGGAATTTATGTAGACTATGAGTACGTTGGTCTTAAAGCTACCCTTGATGGAACTAAAATGAAAGGTACTGCCAATTCGCCTGAAGGAGATTTATCATTCACGGCAAATAAGGTGGAATAGCTATATCTGACTAATCCTGTTTTGGGCTGTTTTTTCCTATTAAGTGAGAATGAAAACCAACATTTGCCTTTCAGGGAAAAAGCAAGAACCAAACAGGATAGTTTCCCTTGTAGATCTAAATCGCACCTTTATAAGTAAGACAGGAATTTAAATGACTCTACCTCCAGGCACTCTTTAATCTTTTTGTCCTGTTGATTGATAACGACCAACTACGATTAATCCAATTAAAAAACATGCATCACACCCACACCAAATTGAAAATATTCTCTTTACAAAGAGAAGTTCATTTCAATTATGATACCGCTGCTATCATACAATTTTAATTATATGATAAAAACAGCGTTTTTATTTTTTTTCTGTCTTATTACTTTGGATATATACTGTCAGGATTCAGGAGAAATAGTTGGAAGTATCGATTCTATTCAGATTAAAAAAAATTGGCGGACCAAAGATCAAATTATTTTACAGGAGCTTCTGTTTAAGAAAGGTGATGCGTTTTCAGAAGAATCTTTGCAAAAATCGATTTCCAGGATATGGAATATCGGTAATTTTGCCAAGGTCGATTATACGCTGGACACTCTTGTGGCAGGGAGCTACATGATTACAATTATAGCAAAAGATGCTTTTACATTATTGCCCATTTTCTCATTTCATGGTAACCGTAACGATTATCAATTGGGTCTTGGTGTTAAGGATAATAATTTTTTAGGTCGGAATATATCCCTCGATCTGGTTGGGAATTTTGGAACAACCAGAAACGATTACCAATTAGGTATAAGCCTTCCCCGTCAGCTACTTTATAAAAATATGGTTTTAAGTTTCAATGCATCAAAAGGTATCGGGAAGAATTACACCTATGAAAATAATCTTAAGAATTCAGCAGTTGCCTTTCATAAGTGGAATATTTCGGGAAGTATTGGGAATCCCTACCATACCGATTACAAATATACTTTCTCACCTAATTTAAGTTGGAACTTATTTCAACATAAAACCGATTCAACCTTATTAAAAGACGAGGAAGTTATACATCCGGATAACTACAAAATAAGCTACCTGTCCCTCTCGGTAAATGAATCGATAGGATTGATAAATAGAATTAGGCATCAAAAAAACGGATATTCGGCATCAGTTGGTTTTGGTGTAGGAATTGGACTGGACAAGAACAGTCCTACATATACGGGTGTAGGCTTTAACGTAGCTTATTATAAATTATTAAACCGAATAATTGAGTTATCAGCTAAATTTTCTACCGGATATACCACTGCTACAAAATCGTCACTTATTTATTATCTGGGGCCGGGTAATATCCGGGGGCTTTTAACCGGACAGGAATATGGGCAGGGTTATTATTCCGGATTAGTTAGTGCAGGGTTTACCTATGTTTATCGCGATTGGTTTGCCCTTGAGCACAGTGTTTACAGTAATTTTGGGAAAGCCGGTGATAATTATTTTAATATGTACAGATCGGTTCCCCGGGTTTCATTAGGAACAGGAATTAAAATATGGATACCTCTTATTCCATGGCTAGAAGCCAGTGTTCATTTTTCCTGGCTAAAAGGAAATAATAATTGGTTCTATTTATCAATCTGATAGCAAAGGCTTTAATAAAAAACCATTTGTTCCTGTATTTTTATTATAGCAATTCCAGACCTTACATAACACAAAACCGATTTTTATCTGTTTTTCAAAAAAGAAAAGGGTAACTATATAAAGAAATCGAATAAAAATCCGGGAAATTATTTATCCCCTCACAGGATAGGTTCATATAATACTAATAATGATGGCATAGATGAAATACTTGCCGGAGCAACTATTGTGGATGAACAGGGAGAAGTCATCTGCCATTTAAATACTGACATAGTAAAACATTGGTATGAAGGTCATATTGACGGTATTGTAACTATGAAGCAAAATAAAAACAATATAAAATTAGCAAAGTTTATATCCGAAAATTATAAATTGTGTTTCAACTGCAAAACCCCGATGTTATTTGGTGATTCCAAAAGTTTAATTATCAAAATGGGAAGCTAAAATAAGATAAATTTAATAAGCTCAAAACAGATTGTGTTAAGTAAAATGCAATTTCAGTCGGCGGACCGAGGCAGCATTTTTATTGCGCTGATTTATCAATCAAGTAAAAAGAATTTTTAGTTATTTTACCAAAGATTAAAACAATCCTGTAAAATTGAAACTAACAAGGTTTATAAATAATCATTTCAGTCTACTTGACAAAAAAAAGGATCGCCTTCTTTTAATTATTACAGTATTTGTTTTCAGTGTAGCATTTCTTAACCTTTTTGTTCCATTTAATATTAATCGTTGGTATTCTGATTCAGGAATTATACAATTTCTGCGTCTATCCGGTTATGGTTTTGTAGTAAGCCTTGTCTTTTTATTCACACAATTTCCCTTAAGAAAATGGTTTAAACAAGAGCAATTCAAGATTAAATTTTACATTTTATGGCTGCTGATTGAAATAATATTAATCAGCATGGTTTATATGTTTATGTATGGAAATCCTATCGGTAACTTTTTAAATGATTTTATTTTTTCAATTCGTTACACCGTTTTAGGCATAATACTTCCCTATTCTTTTGCACTCATGATTATTTATTATAAAAAACAACGTGCGGAAATACATTCTCTAAGGGATAATATGAATATACCTTCTTCTGAAAATCTTTTAAAATTAAGTGATGAAAAAAAACGGGTTAAATTTTCCGTTCTGACTTCAAGCATACTTTATCTGGAGGCGGCCGATAATTATGTGTATATTTATTACACTGAAAACGGCAAAGTAAAAAGAGAGGTTTTGAGAAATTCCTTAAAAAATCTCGAAGAAAAACTAAAATCGGAGTCAATAATAAGGTGTCATCGTTCATACATAGTGAATTCCCGACAAATTGAATCTGTTAAAAAATCCGGAAAAAATCTTCGCCTTAAATTAAAACACTGCAATGAAACAATCCATGTTTCTCAAAAATACCAGTCGTTATTTCAGTAGACAACATATTCATTTGAGTTGTTCGTCCCCGTGATGCGCAATTATATCATATTCATGCTATTTAACGATATAATTGCTGCTAAATATTGTTGTGTACAACTTATACCCCGGTAGTTAAACACTAAATAATGTTCAGCAAGTAAAGCCATTGTTTTTATCACACCGTAAAAAGGTAAGTATTGTTTGGCAGAAAGCCTGCAAACTCAATCAGTTTTTCTTATAATCAGATTTCAAAAACAGTTGACTTTTTTATCTCGTTTCCAAAAAATGATTTATAACAACAAAATATTATTCATTTTATGAATCAATACTTTGTTCTCATTTGAACTATTTTTGTATGTTAGAAAGAACATATTGAACTTTACTATGTAGTTAAAAGTTGCACTTTTACCATTTAAATAAAACCTAATAAAAAATCAGAATGAAAAACACTATATTTTACTTACTTCCTCTTATCTTTTTTATTTCATGTACATCCGGCTCTAAGAACGATCCCTGGATTGCGATGGCGCCTGCAGGCAGCCGTTATGTCGAAATTGATCATACCGGCGAAACCATAATCCCCAATGGAAGGATATTAACACCTTCAGGTAAAAGTATCATTGTTGCACCGCATCCTTTCGGTCTGACACTTAGTCCCGATGGACAAACGGTTGTAACTGCCAATTCAGGAACAAATCCATTGTCCATAACAATCATAAGGGATATTCTTTCCGAAAATCCTGAAATTCAACAAGTGCCACCGGGACCGGCAACCAATAAAGGAGTGCTTGCTTCTGTTTTTATGGGACTTGCAGTATCAAAAGATAACAGTCGGGTTTATGTGGCTGGAGGTCAGGAAAACTGCATTTATATGTTTGAACTGAAAACGGGTGCTGCGCTGGGCCGAATTGATTGTTCATTTGTCTCGGATGATGTAGACTATACCGACGGATATATTGGTGATCTTACATTATCGGAAGACGGGTTAAAACTATATGCTGTAGACCAGATAGGATTTCGCATGTTGATAATCGATACAGAAAAAGAGGCACTTTTGCATAGTATTCCGGTAGGACGTTACCCATTTGGTATTTGTCTTTCACCGGATGAGAAAAAGGTTTATGTGGCAAATGTCGGGATGTTTGAATACAAAAGGATTGAGGGGATCACCAGAGAGAATATAAATGATAAAGCGTTAAAATATCCTGTATTTGCTTATGGGAGTGAGGCGATGAAAAATGGTTATGAAACGGAGGACAGCCTCAAAGTTCCCGGTCTTGGAGAGATGAATTCTCCGGAAGCATTTTCGGTATTTACGGTGAGTCTGGAAGATTCCGGGAATCCGCAAGTGATTGCCAAAACAAAAACAGGTCATTTGGTGGGAGCACCTGTTGAGGGGATTCCGGCTGTTGGAGGCGCCAGTCCGAATTCTTTGGCAGCAACGGATGAATACGTTTTTGTTACCAACGGAACCAACGATAATATTTCAGTAATCTCCATTGAAAAAGATACAGTGGTACATACCATTTACATCAAACCTGATGATAGGATCAAACAGTTCAGAGGAGTCATTCCCTTTGGGTTGACTTTATCACCTGATCAGAAAAGACTTTATGTTGCTTGTTCAGGAATAAATGCTGTTGCAGTAATTGATGTGAGTATATTAAAAGTTGTCGGTTATATTCCAACCGGTTGGTTTCCTTCCAAACTAAAGGTAAGCAAAGACGGTGAAAAACTGATTGTAGCCAATGCAAAGGGTTTTGGAAGCGGTCCCAATGGAGGAGCTGCGTTTGAGCGTGGAACAGAGGGAAGTTACATCGGATCTTTAATGAAAGGTACGGTGCAGGTGCTGAATATACCAAATGATGAAGAATTACAAGTGATGACTGATAAAGTAATAGCTAACAATTTTAACTTTCAACCGGCATCAGATACTCTTTTTCAATGGCGGAATAATAATCCGGTTCCCCTGTTTCCCGGAGAAAAAGAAAGTCCCATCAAACACATTGTTTTTATTTCAAAAGAGAACCGTACGTATGATGAGGTTTTCGGTCAGCTTGAAAATGGGAAAGGTGATCCGGGGTTGGCAAGATATGGCAAAGGGGCTTCTTTCAGAAACGCAAAAAATACATTGTCGGTTGAAAACGCCGATGTGATGATCAATCATCTGGAACTGGCCGGTGACTTTGCAATTTCAGATAACTTTTATGTAGATTCAGATGTTTCTGCCGACGGGCACCGGTGGTTGGTAAATACCTATCCAAACGAGTGGACAGAGACCTGCACCGCTGCCAGTTATGGCGGTAACCGAAGTTTTAATTTTGATTCCAATGCCCCTGGAATATATGCCATGAACGGTGCAGCAGGAGCCATTTATCCGGAAGATTACAATGAGGCTGGATCAATGTGGGATCACCTGGAAAGAAATAATATTGATTTTTATAATTTCGGTTTCAGCATCATGTTTGAACCAGGGATTTATGATGAAAAATACAAATACGAGGGCATACGTCATTACATCAATTACCCGCTTCCCAAACCCATCTGGGACCGTACATCCAAACAATATCCCACCTATAATATGGCTATCCCGGATCAATTCAGGGTCGACCAGTTTCAGAAAGAGTTTAATGAGAAATGGGTAAACGGACAAGACACTATGCCGGCGTTCATGACGGTAATCCTCCCAAATGATCATGGTGCCGGAGACAGACCTGATGCGGGATATCCTTTCCGGGAAAGCTACATGGCCGATAATGATCTGGCAGTTGGACGAATTGTGGAATTTCTTTCGCACACAAGGTATTGGAAGAATATGCTAATAGTTATTACAGAAGATGATGCGCAAAACGGTGTCGACCACATTGATGCGCACCGAAGCCTTTTAATGGTTATTTCTCCCTGGGTGAAACGAAATTATGTAAGCCATGTACACTATAGTTTTGGTAGTATTTTTAAAACATTCTGGAACATACTTGGCATGCCCTACCTTAACCAGTACGATGCCGCAGCCAATGATCTGGCAGACTGTTTTAGCGATACATCCGACTACACTCCATACCTGGCCAAACAGGTGGATTCCGGAATTTTCAATCCACAAAAGGCACTGGACCCATTTGATGAAAATTTTAACTGGAAAGCTCTGGATGAATCACCTGTGATGGATAATAAAGAAGATATGATCAGAGAAAGCAAGGAAAAAGACGAGTACAGGTTGGAAAACCGTGAAAAATAAAGATTTCAGTACACAGATGGCTAAAATTTAAGTATAATGCTAAGTTCAGATAAAATGAAAGTCGCACAAAGTTTGAATGATTTGCAAATGACAACTTCGACTGGCTTTCAAAAGGTCACTTGTTGGATTACGGTATTATCTACTTGTGAATCATAAACTTATATTTAATGCTAGTAGGTCTTTTTTTGATTTGTATCTTCAAATCTATATACTCAATTTCAACTCTTTCAAACCAACATTTTTTATTAGAATTTAAATTCTGACATTTAATAATCGCAGATTAAATCAAGAAATAGAATTATAATATTTATATTCAAAATTGTAAAGACTAAACCAATAAAATGAAAATCACAAGTATAATCATATTCCTGCTCATTACTTTATCCACATATTTAACAGGATGCCGACTATCTGAAAACAAAAATGGAAATAATATAAAATCTCCAAATATTATTTTCTTTTTAGCCGATGACCAGGATAAATACGATTATGGATGTTATGGAAACAAAAAAGTATTTACCCCGGCAGTTGATCGTTTAGCCAAAGAGGGATTATTATTTGAAAATGCCTTTACTGGTCAGGCCATTTGTGCGCCTAGCCGATCTCAGTTATACACAGGTAATTATCCTCTAAAAAATGGTTGTTTTATTAATCACATCAAAACAAAAGAGGATCAAATAAGTGTAACAACTTACCTGAATGACCTTGGTTACGATGTTGTTCTTGCCGGGAAAAGTCACGTTGGCCCCAACAAAGTCTACAACTGGAGCCATGCCTGGAAACCTGAAAAAAAAGAGGGAGTCCCCAGGCCTTACCTTCCTTTAAATAAAATTGAAAACTTTTTCAAATCTGCAGAGAAACCTTTTTGTATGTTTATTACATCAGATTATCCACATGGTCCTTATTTTGATGTGGATGGGAAAACAGCAGATGATTTTAAATATTATCCTTTTAATCAAAGTGACTCCATAAATCCACAAAAAGTAAAACAAACTGCCGGGTATTACAGAAGTATTGAAGAAGACAATAAGCAGCTTGAAATAATACTTGACTGGGTAGATAAATATCTCGATAAAAACACCATATTTATTTACAGTGCCGATCATGGAAGAACGGGTAAATTTACAGTTTACGACCGTGGATTAAATGTACCGTTTGTAGTTCGCTGGCCAGGAGTTATCAAACCCAATTCCAAAACGGATGTGTTGATTCACTACACCGATGTGCTGCCGACCTTTATTGAACTTGCAGGTGGCAAATCTCCCAAAACCATCGACGGAAAAAGCTTTGTTGAAGTTTTAAAAGGAAATCAATCTGAAATTCACGAATATGTTTATGGAGTTCAATCCAACCAAAATATTCAGCAAACAGCAGTTTTCCCGTCAAGAATGGTTCGAAATAAAAAGTACAAATACATCAGAAATTTCAACTCCATTGAAGTTGTTGAAAATAATCTGGGTGATAACGAATATGTTAACACATTTATTAAAATGGGTGCTGAAAAATTTATACACATCCCATTTGAAGAATTGTATGATATTGAAAATGATCCATTTGAAATGAACAACCTGGCCAAAGTGCCGCAATATGAAGAAACCAAAAAAGAATTAATAAAAGAAATGTATTACTGGATGAATGAACAGGGCGATTTCCTTGTAAAAGAAAATTATATGCCTCTTTTAAAACCTGTTCACAACCATCTCGACAAGACATCGAAATTTAAAAAAGTACCTAAAGAATTGGAAAATACCTTAAAAGAAGAAGATTATTTAATCCTTCATTATTAAAAACTTTATCGATGAAATTCATAAAACTTGTTTTTCTAACAGCGATATTAACAGCCTGTCAAAACGGTGTTGAATTTAAATCCAAATTGGATCAATATGGTGGTTGGAAAGCAAAAAAACTTACCAAAACCGGATTTTTCCATACCGAACACGATGGGGATCGATGGTGGTTTGTAACACCGGATGGCAATGCTTTTCTGTCATGGGGAATTAATCATTACCATGCCGGATGGTGGGCACAGAAATATAACCGTGAACATTGGAATAAAACCTTTGGAGCTGAAAATATGCAGGACGAAAAGTGGGGACAAGGATTCAGAGAAGCTGCCATAAAAGATTTAAGTCGTCTTGGAATAAATACTTTGGGCTGGCACACTGATGCTCCAACTCTCACCGATAAGCCTTTTGGCGCTGTGTTTCCATACTTAAGAAGTTACAAACCAATCGTTTTGGATCATTACCGAAATCCGGAAGCAAAAGAATATCTGGATGTTTTTGCTCCGGAGTTTAAAAACAGATGTAAGGAAGAAGCTCAGAAAGCAGCTACCGATTATATTAATGACCCAATGCTGTTAGGTTATTGTATGTCTGATTGTCCAATATTCACAGACAAGGATATTCAATTTATGGGAGTAACCTCCTGGTCACGTGTTCTTCCCAATCTCGGTTTTGAGGCACCGGGAAAGAAGGTTTACGTGGAATTGATGCAGAAAAGATATTCTTCAATTAAAGATTTTAATTCAACGTACAACACTAACTTTTCTTCATGGAAAGAACTGGCCAAAACTGAGAACTGGAAAGAAAATACCGTACCAAAAAGTGATAACGAAAAAGTCGATAATGAAGCATTCACCCTGCTATGTGTTGATAAATATTACGAGGTTGCCAAAGCTGAATTAATGGCTGTTGATTCCAACCATTTGTTCCTCGGCGATAAATTAAACGGAAATACCGATAATCTGGAAGCCGCTTTAGAAGTTGCTGCCAAATATGTAGATGTAATGGTTTACCAATTTTATGGTACTTTGGAACAACAGGAAACCTTGCTAAATAAGTTGGTTCCAACAGTTAAAGTACCATTTATGAATGGTGACATTGGTTTTTCAACACCTACCGAAATGATGCCAAATCCACATGGACCGCATGCTAAAGACCAGACTGAACGTGCGGTATGGCTCAAAGAAAGTGTAAACACATGTTTTGCCCGACCAGAATTTATTGGCTGGCATATGTGTGGAATTATTGACACATGGAAGACAATGCCAACAAAAGAATATGCCCAGCATCAGGGATTAATGACTGTTACCGGGGAGTTTTATCCTGAGATGGAAGATGCGGTAAGAAATATAGCTGATAATATGTATAAAATTGCCAACACGAAATAAAACTAAAATACTTTCAAAATGAAAAAACTAACAATAACACTAACTTTTATTATGGCTTTACTGAATATGATTAATGGCCAAAATTATCCCCCTGTTCAGGAAGATTTAAGTACACGTCAGGTGCACCTCGATTTTCATACTTCAAAAGATTTGAAAAATATTGGGGCAAAATGGGATAAACAAGCCTGGCAAAATACCTTGAAAGATGCCAACGTAAATTCTATCAATATTTTTGGTAAAGGTCACCATGGATATTCTTACTATCCTACGAAGATTGGAACCGTACATCCTAATCTGGATTTCGATTTATTGGGACAACAAATTGAGGCTTGCCATGAAATTGGAGTAAAATGCCCGGTTTATTTTACCATTGGCTGGTCTGTACTTGATGCAGAACAACATCCGGAATGGATTATAAGGGATAAACAAGGAGAATCATCAGTATCACGAAGGACTAAAAATCTTAAAGAAAATGATCCCTTCCCAACATTTACCTGGGACCTTTTAATGCCTGAGGGAGATTATTTGGATATTATTCTGGCACAAACTGAAGAACTCTGTAAAAACTACGATATTGATGGATTTTGGTTTGATATTATACCAATCAATATGCTAAACTATAACGAAAGTGCCAGAGCCCAGATGAAGAAAGCCGGTGTTAATATCGAAAATACGGAAGAGGTTGAAAAATTCCATATCGAAAAAATCAAACACTTTTTAAAATCAGCAAATGAAGTGGTGAAAAAATATGAACCTGATGCTTCCATCTTTTACAACTGGACTTCCCATCTCAGCCAAAGTTTTACATTCAAATATAAATTATACGAATACAATACTTCTGTTGATTTAGAGGATCTTCCAACCACATGGGATGGATACAATGTGTTTCCGATGCGTGCAAAATTCTTTGCCAACGAAGGTAAACCCATGACAGGGATGAGTGGTAAATTTCATACGGCATGGGGCGAGTTTGGTGGTTTTAAATACCCAAATGCCTTAAAATATGAGGCATCTTCGATGATTGCTTTTGGAGCTAATGTAAACTTTGGCGATCAGCTGCATCCCAGTGGATTGTTAGATACAGAAACCTATCGCAACCTAAAAGGTGTGTTCGAATATGTTGAACAAATAGAAGATTACGGTCATGGTGGACAGCATGAAGCACGGGTTGGATTATGGTTGGCATATGATAATAATACAGAACAAGCGACAAGTCTCTTACTCCTGGAAACACAAACAAATTATGTAGTTGCCAATAACATGAAAGACTGGTCGAACCTGGAGGTAATTGTTGTGCCAGGTACACCTTGTATCAATGCGGAAGATGCCTTACGTTTTGAGGAATTTATTCAAAATGAGGGCAAATTGCTGATGCTGGGAGAAGGTGCATTAAAAGCAGATAGAAAGAGTTTTGTTTTTGATGTTGGGGCAGAATTTGTTGAAAATGCAACTTATGACATTGACTACACGGTTGTTACTGACAAGCTTTCGAATAATGTTGTAAGTTCACCATTCTTAAATTACATGCCTGCCTTTAAGGTTGAACTTCACGATGGAACAGAAGTTTTGGCAAATATCAGGGAGCCCTATTTTAGTCGAACAAAAGCACATTATACATCTCATCAGAATACACCAAACCAACTGGAAAATGCAGATCATCCTGCTGTATTCCGAAAGGGAAATATCGTAGTAGCAACACATCCATTAGATAAATTATACCAGGATTACGGAGCTCAAATTCATCGCGAGCTTTTCAATAACATTCTAAACTTGTTGGTTGAAAGGCCAATGGTAACAGCAAATATTCCAAGCTGTGGTCGTCTGAATTTATTACACTTCCCTGAGAAAAACAGGTATGTTGCCCATCTTTTGTATGCTTCACCAATTCAGCGCGGTAATGCGCAGGTTATAGATGATTTGCCTTATATACTAAATTCGGAAGTTACACTTGATGTTGAAAAGGATATCAAAAATGTGTACCTGATTCCCGGTAATGAAAAAGTGAATTTCAAAAAAGAGGGAAATAAAATTTATTTGACAATTCCCGAATTTAGTTGCCATAAAGCAGTAGTTTTTGAATATTAAAATAATAGGTAATCAAAATATTACTTTAACCGACAAATATATACTTATGAGAATCTGTTTAATTATCCTTATTCTAACAGTACTGGCAAGCTGTTCTGAAAAAAAAGAAACCGTTAATCCAAACATAATTCTGGTTTTGGCTGATGACCTTGGGTATGGAGATGTAGGAGCATTCAATAACGAATGTAAAATTCCAACTCCTCACCTGGATAAACTGGCTGCTGACGGAATGATATTTACCGATGCACATACCTCGTCTTCGGTTTGTACACCAACCCGGTATGGCATTTTGACGGGTAGATATAACTGGAGAACCAGACTAAAAGCCGGTGTATTAACCGGAAAATCAAAAGCATTGATTCCAAACGACAGAGCTACGATCGCATCTATGTTGAAAGAGGCAGGATATAATACCACTTTTATTGGGAAATGGCATCTTGGCTGGGATTGGGCTTTAACAGACAGCTCGAAATTTGGAGGTACAGGCTGGAATTTTACTGATTTTGAGAATATTGATTTTAGCAAACCGGTTACCAATACACCCAACGATTTGGGATTTGATTATGCATACGGACACTGCGGTTCATTGGATATGGCTCCTTATGTTTATGTTGAAAATGGAAAAGTTACAGCACTCCCGGATACTGTAACCGTAGATACAGGTAAATATACCTGGTGGAGAAAAGGCCCGACAGGTGCCGATTTTGTGCACGATGACGTTACACCTAATTTTTTCAGAAGGTCATTTGCCTTTATCAAGGAAAAAGCAAAAGAAGACAAACCCTTCTTTTTGTATTTGCCATTGCCATCACCACATACGCCTATTTTACCCACTGAAGAATGGCAGGGAAAAAGTAAGCTAAATCCTTATGGAGATTTTGTGATGATGATAGATGATTACATAGGTAAACTTAATGAAGTATTAAAAGAAATCGGCATTGAAGATAATACACTGGTTATTTTCACCAGCGACAACGGTTGTTCACCTGAAGCAGATTTTGATATTTTAGCGGGTAAAGGTCATCATCCAGGTTCTATTTTCAGGGGACATAAGGCTGATATTTTTGAAGGCGGGCACAGAGTTCCTTTTATCGTAAAATGGCCACTGAAAATTGCAAAAGAAAGTAAATCTGAAGAAACCATTTGCACCACAGATTTTATGGCAACCTTTGCTGAGATCGTTGGTCAAAAAATGGTTGATAATCAAGGCGAAGACAGTTTTAGTTTACTTCCTCTTCTTGAACAAAGAAAATACAAACAACCTTTTAGAGAGGCTACAGTACATCATTCTGTTAACGGAAGTTTTGGCATCAGAAAAGGAGATTGGAAATTGATTATGTGTCCCGGTTCCGGAGGATGGAGTTTCCCTGCACCCGGAAAAAACAAAGAAATAATTCAAACTTTACCTCCTATACAGCTATATAATTTAAAAAGTGATCCGGGTGAAACAATAAACCTTCACGAAGAGAATCTGGAAAAAGTCAATGAATTAAAATCGTTGCTCAAAAAATACATTACTGAAGGCAGAAGCACTCCAGGAGTTCCTCAAAAAAATGATTCAATAGATTTTGAATGGAAACAAATTGGATTTATAAACTAGAATTCGATGTAAAAGATTTATCATCGAATATTTGAAGCAAATGATACTATTTGATAAAATCATTTTAGACCCTGAGAAATGATAAAATTTATCTGAAATGAATAAAAGACAAATAACTATAAGAAATGTAATCTACACTGTTCTGGTATCTATGATATTAGGTTCGTGTTCTGTCAAACCTGAACAAAAACCCAATATCGTATTCATTTTTGCCGATGACCAATGTTATGATGCCATTCACGCCTTAGGATATAATTCTGAAATTATAACTCCCAATCTTGATAAACTTGCTGACAAAGGCACAACTTTTACACATGCCTATAATATGGGAGCCTGGCAACCGGCTGTCTGCCTGGCTAGCCGGGCAATGTTAAATACAGGCCGCTATGTTTGGGACGCAGCAAGGTTCGACAATCTTGCTTCACAGGATTCCCTTGCCCAAAAAGGTGAAATGTGGTCACAATTAATGAAAAAGGCAGGATACGAAACTTACATGACCGGTAAATGGCATCTGAAAATAAAAGCTGACAGTGTTTTTGATCATGTGGTTCATGAACGTCCCGGAATGCCTCAGGATGAATTTCTTAAGAATTATTCCTCTCTTGTAAAAAAGTTAAAAGAAGAGTATAAACGAAGTGGCGATATTTCAGAATTATTACCCAATGGGTATAGCCGTCCTGCTTCAGAAGCCGATACAAGTTGGATGCCTTGGGACAAAAGTAATGGAGGTTTTTGGGAAGGCGGAACGCACTGGAGCGAAGTTCTTGGTAATGATGCCATCGGTTTTATCAATCGGGCAAAAGAAAAAGAAACACCGTTTTTTATGTACCTGGCATTTAATGCTCCGCACGATCCACGTCAATCACCAAAAGAATTTGTAGATATGTATCCGCTGGAGAAAATTGAGGTTCCTGAAAGTTTTATTCCCGAATATCCCTATAAAGATGCTATTGGTTGCTCCCCGGTTTTGCGCGACGAGGCACTTGCCCCGTTTCCAAGAACTGAATATTCAATTAAGGTAAACCGCCAGGAGTATTATGCAATCATCACACATATGGATGTTCAGATTGGCAGGATACTGGACGCCCTTGAAACGTCAGGAAAAGCAGATAACACCTACATATTTTTTACGGCTGATCATGGTTTAGCCGTCGGAAATCATGGTTTAGCCGGGAAACAAAATATGTATGATCATAGTATTCGACCTCCTTTACTGGTAGCCGGACCCGGAATTCCAGAGGGTGGAAGGATTTCTGCAGCGGTATATTTACAGGATATTATGGCTTCAAGTCTTGAAATTGCCGGAGTTCAAAAACCTGAATATGTTCGGTTTAATTCTTTTATGCCACTTATCAGAGGAGAAAGAACTGAGTCTTTATATCCTGCAATTTATGGATGTTATACAGATGAACAACGTATGATTCGAAATGAAAATTTTAAACTTATTATATATCCAAAAATCAAAAAACTGAGATTATACGATATACAAAATGATCCTTTGGAACTGGTTGACCTAATTGATAAAAATGAATATGCTTCAATTGTTTCAGACCTATTGAAAGATTTTCAAAAACTACAAGTTGAATATGAAGATAATGTGAAGCTTGATAAAATTTATAATGACTACATTATTCAATAAAAAATACCGCGAAGCTATTTAAAAAAATTATCTTCGGCGCATAATAAGAAAACAGTTTAAATAATGTCAGCAAACAATAGATTTTTCACTATCATTTTCTTTATATCACTTTTCATTTCTGGAATCTTAAATGCCCAGAATTTAATTACAAATCCGGGCTTTGAAAACGGGATTACAGGTTGGGGAAGAAACATGAACAATGGAGCAATTGTGAGTTTTACAACCGATACAACTAATTCTCCTGAAGGAGAACAATATCTCAAATGTGTGGTTAGCAAGCTAGGTGCAAATGATTGGGATGTGCAGTTAAGATCAAATACATTTGCAGTAAATCAAAGCCATAAATACCGACTTACTTTTAAAGCAAAAAGCGAAACATCAGGAGCAGAACTTAAAGTTTATATTCAAAAGAATTCATGGATGGGAAAGAGTTTTACTTTAACTAATTCATGGAAAACCTATACCTACGAATTTTTCCCCAATGAAAACACCAAAGAGCTTAAATTCAACTTTGTAAAAATAACAAGTTACTTTGTTGATGATATTCTTATTGAAGATATAACTCCGGTAAACAGTGATTATAACACACCTCCGAGTTGTGTAATTACAGCTCCCCATGTAAATGCATATTATAAAACAGAGAGTTCAGTAACGATTAATGCTTATGCCACTGATATTGGTGGTTCAGGCCTGCCCGGTGAAATTTCAAAAGTTGAATTTTTTGTTGATGAGAATAAAATTGGTGAAACATCTGAATCGTCTAACAACACATACAGCATTAATTGGGATGCTCAGGAAGTTGGAGAATATCGCATCACTGCAACGGCAACCGACCTGTCGGGCAAGAAATTTACTTCAGCAGGAGTACTTATTTCTGTTGGTACTAATGAAGTAAAAGAAATTGGATTAAGTGCCGGTAAAGGAAAGTACCTGGGTAATGTTTGTAGAAATGAAGGAATACAGGCCTCGTTTTTAAACTATTGGAATTCATCAACTTCGGGTAACGGAGGGAAATGGCAAACGGTTGAAAGAACCAGAGACAGAATGAACTGGACATTGGGAGACCAGGCATACAATCTCGCTAAAAACAATCATCTCCCGTATCGTTATCATACAATTGCATGGGGCAGTCAGTATCCCTATTGGATAAAAACATTATCCCCTGCCGATTTTCAGGAAGAAATGGAAGAGTTTATAAGTGCCATTGCAGAACGGTATCTTTATATCGACCAGATTGATGTAATCAATGAAGCATTGCCCGGACATCAGGAAGATACCAAATACTTTATTAACGCATTAGGTGGAGCAGGAGAATCAGGCTATGACTGGGCAGTTTGGTTATTTAAAAAATCGCGTGAATATTTTCCAAATGCCAAATTGATATTGAACGATTTTGCCATGGTGAACAGCAGCAGTAACATCCGTGAGCAACTTCTGCTGTTACAGGTTTTAAGGGATAGTGCATTGGTTGATGGATTTGGTGCGCAGGCACATACTTTTAACCTGGATAATATGACTGCAGGCGATCTTCAGAAAAACCTTGATTTGATGGCGACTGCAGGTATTCCATTATATATTACTGAAATGGATATGGAAGGCAAAAATACAGATGAAGCCTCTCAGTTAACAAGTTACAAAAACCTTTTCCCGGTTTTATGGGAGCATCCGGCTGTTGCAGGTATTACGTTGTGGGGGTATGTTTTCGACCAGATGTGGAAACCAAAAGCAGGGCTGGTTTATGCAGACGGCACGGAACGTCCGGGTATGATTTGGTTAAAAGATTACCTTGAGCAACAGGAAGATGTTGGTTATCCCTTAAAAAGTCAGACTACAACTTCTTCAGAGTTTATAACAAAGGAATTCAGCAATATTAAAGTTTATCCAAATCCGGCTCACCGAAACGTCACTGTTCGAAATTCATCCGATAAAGCAGAAAGGATTAGAATTTTTAATATTCATGGGCAGTTGGTGGATAATTTCGAGGTATCACCCAACTCAGATGTAAATCGAATTTTGGAAAGTGGAATGTATTTGGTTAAAATCAATGGTCTGAAGACTATCAAACTTTTAGTAAATGACTAAATTCCTGATTAATAGTTCCGAATTTTAGTAATCCTGAGAACTCGGTCAAATAAAAAACTGAACTTGCTTTAAAGACTAATGTATCACCCAGTACATCATTCCTCCTGTAAATTCCAGAGAGTCGAAATTGTATTGGCTCGCAATAAAATTAATGGGCAACATTTGAAAATAGTTTACATCTTGCCCATCTAATTTTGCAGGCACCCAGGCACCTTTAATATTTCCAAAGGCTTCCACCAAAATTCCATTTAGCGTTTGACTAATTCCCTGAACAATTCTCACTCCTCCAATTTCCCCTTCTTTGGTAATTACCAATCCGATTATCATTTGGCCCTGTACCGTTAATAAATCGAAGTTAGCTTTTTTAATTGCCTGGCTGATTTGCTGATGAATAAATCCCATTCCCGGTTCAAAACGGGGCTCAGAATCCACCGAATAAAAAATATCATCTACAATCTCTGTTCCATCAGGTTGCCAGTTTTTATTCGAAATTAACTCGTTGTTTTTATATTGCGAAACCGACCTTTTTGTACCATTTTCATAATATTCAACTACTTCACCATCCAGAATCAGTGGCACTTTTTGTTTGCTTTTACCTTTTCTTTTTATACCGTTTTTTGTTCTGTCGGTAAACTCAAAATAACCGTTTTCAAGAGCTTTGAATTCCCTCTCAACCTTTCCTGAAAAACTATTACCTTTCATTCGAATTTCAAAAATTGTATCACTGACAACCTTTATTTTTTCGTTGTAAATTTGTTGCCAACCATCTTCGGTTGATTTAAAAGTTTTTACCCTGATTTTATTTTTCCCTTTATAATCTACTGATTTCTTTAATACTTTTTTATCAGGATTTTCCATTCTACCATTCACTCCGTAATAATAATCAGCATCTCTTTGTCCAGAGCTGAAAACAGGAATAAGGATTATGATAATAATAATAAGCTTTTTCATTCGTCTATAATTGTCTTTTTTATTAATGTAATCCCGATAATTATCGGGAGAATTCGCTTGTAATCATCCTTCTCCCGAGTTATTGGGACTGGTTGTGTGAAAGACATTTTACATGCTCGTTTTATCTTCTCAACATTTTAAAAACAGCGTTAACTTACAAATTTAGTGCCAGTTGCTCATCAAATAAACGAAACGATTTGCGATGAAATTTGCTTACGCCAAATTCTTTTATGGCATCACGATGTTGTTTTGTCGGGTAACCTTTATTTTTATCCCAACCATAGTTTGGGAAATCAAAATGTAGTTTTTCCATCAAATCGTCACGATACGTTTTTGCCAAAACCGAAGCCGCTGCAATGGATAAAAATCTTCCGTCACCTTTAATCATACAGGTAAATGGTATTTTCGTTTGCGGCCTGAACCTGTTACCATCAATCAATAAATGTTCGGGTTGAATTTTTAGTTTTTGCACAGCACGATTCATGGCTAAAAAAGAAGCATTTAAAATATTTACCTCATCAATTTCCTCATTGGTAACAGATTCAACTGCCCATGCCAGAGCTTCTTTTTCTATTACGGGCCTGAGCGACTTTCGTTGTTTTTCAGTAAGTACTTTGGAATCGTTTAAAATTTCATTGTCAAAATCAAAGGGAAGTATAACTGCTGCAGCAACTACTGGTCCTGCCAAACAACCACGACCAGCTTCATCGCAGCCTGCTTCTATGATGTTTTGTTTATAAAAAGGAAGTAATTTAGACTTTGTCATTTTTTGCTTCCGTCATTATTCATACAATGCACGTTTTACACTCTCCCAAAGCAATCTTGCAGTTTCGTCCCAGCTGAATTTCTTTTTTTGTTCAAATCCTTTTTTTATCAATTCTTTTCTTAGCTCCTTGTCCTCGGCAAGTTTTACCATTGCTGCAGTAACCTGGTCAATTTTCATTGGATCGGCATAAATTACAGCATCCCCGCCCACTTCCGGAATTGATGTCGTATTTGAACAAATTACCGGAATTCCTGCTGTCATAGCTTCCACAATTGGAATACCAAAACCTTCGAAAAAAGGAACAAAAGTGAGTGCAAGCGCTGCACCAAAGATATCGTGCAACTCCCTTGTTTCCACCCTTCCGGTAAACACAACATCTTCCTTGTATTTCATATTTTCGTATGTCTCGAAAATATCTCCGGTTTTGTGCATTTCTCCACCAACAATCACCAGCTTTATGTTGTTTTTTGTATCGCTTTTAAAAGCATCGAAAGCATTTAGCAAACCACTTACATTTTTTCGTGGGTGTAATGCTCCTACAAAAAGGAAGTATTCTTCTCCTCTTGAAATCCTGTTTCTTATTTTAATTTTTTCATCCTCTTCCAGTGGTTCGAAAATCTGGTTAATTCCGTCGTAAACCACATCAATCTTATCGTAACTCAGTTTAAACGAACGGGCAATATCTTCTTTGGAATAAAAAGATACGGTAGCTATTCGTTTTGCTTTTCTGGCAAAGCGGGGAAAAAAGAAATTATAGTATTTGGCAATCAGCCATGGTAAATCTTCAGGCCGGTGCACAAAATTTATATCATGTATTACTGCCAGTTGCGGCACCTTCGTTCGTAGTGATAAATAACCATCGGGTGATAAAAACAGGTCGACCTTGTATTTTTTTAAAATCTTCGGAATCCTGAAATCAAACCAGATATAAAACAACAAAGGGTGACGTGCTTGCGGGCCAATAACAACCGGAGTTACGTTTTCAGAAAAGATATAATCAGGATTATATGGCCTGTCAAAAATAAAAATAAACTCATGTTCCGGATGGTTTCTGGTCATCCTTAGCAAGGTTTCATAGGTAAACCAGCCAATTCCTTCAAGTTTGCCTTTCTGCAATAAACGTGTATTTACAGCAATCCTCATAACGAAGGTGAAAATAGAAATTATTTTCTGATATCTTTGCCCCAAAGTTAGAAGTAAATGAAGACTTTCGTAAAATATATACTGCAAAAATCACTTGGCCTGAAAACCTATTTATACGTTTTTGCACGATTTATTATTGTGAAACTGAGATGGGATAAAAACGAAAAAGATTTTTTCTATTTTCTCGGGCTCATACCGGACAATGGATTAATACTGGATTTGGGAGCGAATATTGGTGTAACAAGTTATCATTTGTCCAAAAACAAACCCAACAGTTCCATCCTTTCCTTTGAACCACTAACCCTGAATATGGATACTCTGAAACGTATAAAAAAAAGATTCAATCTAAATAACGTTACAGAATATCAGGTTGCCGTTGGAGAGGAAAAAGGAAGTCTTGAAATGGTAATGCCGGTAATAAACGATGTTCCGATGCATGGATTAAGCCATGTAATTCACGAAGAAAACACAGAAATGAACGAAGGATTCAAATATAATGTTCCGGTGGTATGTTTAGACGAATTCGAACCTATTCAGAATTCAAAAAAAAGGGTAACTGCTCTTAAAATAGACGTAGAGAATTTTGAATACTTTGTGTTAAAGGGAGGTGAACGCTTAATAGCTGAAAATAAACCAGTCATATATTGCGAATTGTGGGATAACGAAAACAGAACAAAATGTATTGAACTTTTAAGTAATCATGGTTATACGGCTCAGGTTCTTCAAAAAGATGAATTGGTTCCATTTGAAAAAGCAAAAGTCGAAAAACACAATTTCTTTTTTCTTCCCGGTAATTGAATCTATACCAAAAACTGATAAAAAACGTTATTCTTTACTGAATAAAGCGCTACTTTTATAGCTTTATTCAATTAACCAAAAAGCTTTTGAAAAGAAAATTTGTTACCAATCTTATATTACTCGTAACTCTCAATCTGCTTATTAAACCATTTTGGATTCTTGGAATCGACCGCTCTGTGCAAAATTTAGTTGGTGATGAAAGTTATGGGATGTATTTTGCCCTTTTTAATTTCTCATTGCTTTTGAATATTATTTTGGATGTTGGTATTACCAATTTTAATAATAAAAATATTGCCCAAAATAATTCTTTATTAAACAAACATCTTTCCAATATAGTTGGATTAAAATTTACACTGGCCATTGTTTATGCCATTTTTAGTTTAGTTACTGCAACAATTATTGGTTACGATAAAATTCAGATTCACCTGCTCCTCTTTCTGATTTTTAACCAGTTTTTGATATCGTTTACGCTGTATCTTCGATCGAACATTAGCGGATTACACCTGTTTAGGACTGATAGTTTGCTGTCGGTTCTCGATAGAAGCTTAATGATAATCATTTGCGGAATTCTTTTATACTCCAACTTTTTTAAAGATCATTTTACGATAGAATGGTTTGTTTATGCTCAAACTGCAGCCTATGTACTTACCACAGTTATTACTTTTTTTATCGTCCTTCAAAAATCAGGAAAAATAAATATCAGATTCAGCCCTAAATTTTTTATCGCTTTCCTTAGAAAATCCTATCCCTATGCTTTGCTAATATTATTGATGTCGTTCTATAACCGCATTGACGGAGTTATGTTGGAACGTATGCTTCCTGATGCATTAGGCAAACAACAGGCTGGCATCTATGCCCAGGCATTTCGTTTACTCGATGCAGTTTCAATGTTTGGTGTATTGGTAGCTGGATTATTATTGCCCATTTTTGCTAAAATGATAAAAGAACGCGAACCTTTATCTTCAATGATTAAACTATCCTTTACTTTTCTTTTTGTAACAGCTGTGATTGTTGCCGTTTCCAGCGGATTTTACAATTTCGAAATTATGGATATTTTGTACCATTCCAATACAGAACATTCATCGGGTATCCTGGGGATTTTAATGACCGGTTTTATTGGTATTGCCACAACTTATGTTTTTGGAACATTGCTTACGGCTAACGGAAGTATGAAACAACTGAATATTATGGCGTTCATAGGTATGATTATCAATGTTTCGCTCAACCTTGTATTGATTCCTAAATATCAGGCTTTTGGTTCGGCTTATGCAAGTTTGTGCACCCAAATAATTACCGCACTGGCACAGGTTATATTAGCCACCATTATTTTTAAGCTAAAACCAGATTTTATCTTTATTCTGAAACTGGTTGCCTTTGTAAGCATAACCATTGGTTTGGCAATGGTTTCAAAAATTTTTAATAACTGGTTTATCGGTTACCTGTTTTTACTTTCCGGCGCTGCACTGCTTTCTTTCATTTTAAGGTTGTTCCACATTAAAGATTTGATTAAGTTGCTTCCGCCAAAACAGTTATGAAAAATCCGACAATCATTGAATTACAAAACTCCGATAAATATGAGTTGATTGCTCAGTTAAACCATCGGCAAATTAAGGAATTTGTGATTGATCAATTGTCAGAGGGAGGATGGTTAATAAAGTCTTATATGGTGTACCAGGTATTGATGATTTTAATTGGTGTATTTTTCCTTGTAAGAAGTATTATTGATGCTTTTCAAGGATTTTTGGCTCCCATATATTATACTTTTGCCGCTTTGTTTTTTTGTTTTTCCGTATTAATCGTCATTCACGAACTTCTTCATGGAACTGCATTAAAATTTATAGGAGCACCAAAAGTTACTTATGGAGCATACTTAAAAAAATTCATTTTTTATGCAGAAGCTGATCAGTTTGTAATCAATAAAAAACAGTTTGCCGCGGTGGCACTTACCCCGCTGCTGACTATAAAACTTATTACTATAACAGGAATAATAATTCTGGTAAACCAACCGGCTTATTATTTTCCACTTATAATTATGTGTGCCCACAGCCTGTTTTGTGCAGGTGATATTGGATTACTTTCAGTTTTTTATAAATACGGAAGATCAGAGATTTATACTTTTGATGTGAAGTCTGATAAAACCAGTTTTTTTTTCAAAACAAGGTAATGTTAGAAATTCAAAATTGCCGTTGTTTGTTTACCGGGAGTAGAAAAAATCTTCAAACTTCCGCCGTGCATTTGCATAATTTGCCTTGAGATACTTAATCCAATTCCTGACCCTTTTTCCTTGGTCGTAAAAAATGGAATAAATATCTTATCCAAAAGATCCTCAGCAATTCCCGGTCCGTTATCGATAACATGGATTTGTGGCCTTCCGCTCTCAGTCAACAAAGAAACTATTCTGACTTTGGCATTTTGATTATCTGTATTGGCCTGAAAAGCATTTTTTACCAGGTTAATTAAAACTTGAGAAATCTGTTTTTCATCAGCAAATATTTCCAGTTCTTCCGGTTTAACCTCAAAACTAACATCTATTTTTTCCGCATTTGGCAATGAGCCGGATAAAATAATTATATTTTCTATGAGGTTTTTTATGGCAAAAGTTTTTTTCTCTGGTTTTGGCAAACGGGTTAGCTTTCTGTACGATTCTACAAAAGATATCAATCCTTTGCCCTGTTCTTTAATCACCTCCAATCCACGAATTGTGGTATCTATCGTTTTTTCATCTATTTCTTGTGGTGAAATTGGTTTATCCTTTTTGTAAAAATACCCGGCCAAACTTTCCGAAAGTGAAGTTACCGGAGTAATGGAGTTCATTATTTCGTGCATCATAACACGAATTAATTTACGCCAGGATTCTATTTCTTTTTGGTCGAGTTCGTTTTTTATGTCCTGTACCGAAATCAGAATTAGCTCCTTTTTATTTGAAACAAATGTCGTTGCTTTCATTAGCAATTGTATAACTCCGTTAGAGTTGCTCAACGTGACAAGTTTTTGTTCTGAGGGTTGAATATTTTTGACAGAGACAAACAGCTTTTGATCAATCTTTTGCAGCTGATTGAGATGGGTTAAAACATCTAGTTTAAATAGTTTTTTTACCAGCGAATTAGCATGCAGAACAAATCCATTTTCATCATAGGTAAGCAGTCCAGTAGCAGCATGTTCCATCAAAGCTCTAAAATATTGTTCCTGCTGCTGATTCTCAATTTTAATTTGCTGAACCTGGTGGTTAACCCGGTTTAGACTTTTATTAAGCTCAAGTATAGTTTTATCTCCCGATTTTTCAGGAAAAGAAAGTGTTGAATCCTCGTTTTTTATTGCGTCGAAAAAATAAAATAGACGCCGGTTTGTTTTATTTAAAAAATGAATCAGATTAAAGGTTTGAAATAAAATAATAAGCATCGGAACTATTGCCAGTACATAATAATCTTTTTTAAAGATCATCCATCCCAGACCCATTGAAACAAAAAGAAGCAGAAGTACACGAATCAGTATTTGTATGTACAGATTTTTACTAATCATAATCCGTATTTTTTAATCTTGTTATACAGTGTTTGGCGGGTTACACCCAGTTTATCGGCAGCTAAACTCATATTACCGGAACTTTTTTCAATTGCCTTTATTATCATTTGTTTTTCCATCTCTTCAATGGTCAGTTCAGTTTCATCAAATTTTCCTGAAAGAACAGGACGCAGGAAAAAATCATCTGGTTTCAAAATTGACGTATCGGCCAAAATCACTGCTTTTTCCATAGTGTGCTGAAGCTCCCGAATGTTTCCCGGCCATTGATAATTTAAAAGTTTTTCCTGTGCGGCCTGATTAATTTTCATTCCTCCCTTTTCATATTTTGAAGCATACTTCTTAAGAAAAAAATCAGCCAAAACAATAATATCATTTCCTCTTTCGCGCAAAGGTGGAACCTCAATCTGAATGGTGTTAATGCGGTATAACAGATCTTCGCGAAACAAACCTTCATGAACCATCTCCTGCAAATTTTTATTGGTTGCACAAACCAGCCTGATATCAACCGGGATTGATTGGTCAGATCCCAATCTCATAAATTTTCTGTTTTGAATGGCTGTCAAAAGTTTGGCCTGCAAATGAACTGAAAGGTTTCCTATCTCGTCTAAAAACAAAGTGCCTTTATTTGCCGTTTCAAACTTTCCTGCCCTGTTTTCCCTGGCATCTGTAAAAGCTCCCTTAACATGCCCGAACAATTCACTTTCAAATAAGGTTTCACTTACTGCACCCATATCAACACTTACCATCACTTCATTATTTCGAAGCGACAAGCGATGAATTTCCCGGGCTATTAGCTCCTTCCCTGTTCCATTTTCTCCTGTAATCAAAATATTTGCGTTGGTTTTTGCCACTTTTCGTACGATATTCATTACTCGTATTAATTGCGGTGAAGTTCCGATAATGTATTTTTGGTCACGATTAAGCTCTTCTTTTAGACTTTTTTCCTTAAGTCTTAAATGACCAACTTCTTTTTTCGAAAAGCTGAGTTGAACAGCAGATTTTATGGTAGCCAACAATTTACTGTTATCCCATGGCTTAGATATAAAATCTGTGGCTCCCTGTTTTAATGCCTTAACTGCTAATTCAACATCGCTGTAGGCAGTTATTAATACAACGGATATATCGGGATTGCTTTTATTAATTTGTCCTAACCAATATAATCCTTCGTTTCCCGTGTTTATCCCGGCCTGAAAATTCATATCCAAAATCACAACGCTGTAATCTCCATTACGCAATTCTTCCGGAATTTGATTGGGATTACTAATTCCTTTTACTTTATCAAATTCACTCCCAAGTAAAATTTCCAGTGTACTTAAGATACTTTTATTGTCATCAACAATTAATATATTTCCTTTTGGCATGATTTAAAAATTTAGCATGGAGTTGAAGAAAAAGAGGCTGTAGTAAAACATTCATATTTATTCGACAAACTTTTTTAGTGAATTTCACTACTCAAATACCAAATTCCAAAATTAATGTATAGAAAATCCAATGCAAACAGTTTGTCAAATATTTTTACACATGCTTGTAAATTATTTTAACAAAACTAAAAATAAAACAAATTCCAAGCACTCATTTACAGTCACTTACGATATTGGCACTATAATGGCTTATAACAAAACAAATCAAACCAAAGAAAATGCAATTCAAGTTTTTAGTATCTACTATGTTTTTTGTTCTTGGGATATACGAATTTTCTTTAGCCCAACAATCCTGGGATTTAAATCAATGTATTTCGTATGCGATAGAGAACAACATTAAATTAAAAGAACAGGATATTTTAAACCAATTAGTTTCAGAAGATTTAAGTCAATCTAAGCGTGATCTTTTACCCGGAGTAAGTGCTTCTACACAGGCCGGTATGAATTATGGCCGGTCGATTGACCCAAATACAAACAGGTATATTACCAACCAGTTTTTTAGTAATTCATACAGTTTCAATACTTCCATTTCAGTTTTTGAAGGATTCAGGCTTCAAAATCAAATAAAGTATCACAAATTCAGAAAACAGATTTCAGAATACAATCAGCTAAATGCAATCGATGACCTGGCTTTTACGGTTATGACTTCTTTTTTCGATGTAATTTATTACGAGGGAATGCTTGAGATTGCAAAGGAACAGGTTGAAACTTCCAAATTAAATTTAAAAACTGTTGAACGTCAGGTTGAAGTTGGATTAAAAGCAAAATCGGATTTACTTGAAATGCGGGCCAATCTCGAACGTGAAGAGTTAAACAGAATTCAGATTGAAAACAGCAGGAAAACAGCTCTTTTACAACTCAAACAGCAAATGAATTATGTTTCGCCGGAAGATATGATTCTTACCGATGAACAGGATTTGGTATTTCAGGAAACAATTTCAAATCCAGACGAACTGTTTGAACAGTTTACTAACTGGTCGCCTTACTACAAATCTTTGGAGGCCAACCTCAAAGCCACAGAAAAAAGTCTTTCTATTAATCGTGCCCGTTTATACCCATCGTTATTTGCTTCCGGAGGAATGAACACAGGTTATTCAGAAACCAATAGGGCAGAAAACGGACAGGTAATTAAGTTTGGCGAACAGTTTGTAAACAACCGAAATCAGTATTTCGGAGCTTCAATAAACATTCCGGTTTTTACTAAATGGGCATTAAGATCAAATGTTAAAAAGGCAAAGCTGGATATAGAACAGGCAAAAACTTATCTTGAAGATGAAAAACAAAAATTATTTTTTGAAATGGCGAATGATCTGACAGATCTTGAAGCACTTTATCAGGAATACAATCAGTATAAAAAAAGAAGTGAAGTAGATGAACTTGCATTTAAAGCTGCAGAGAAAAAGTTTGAACAAGGCCTGATTAATGTGATTGAATTTTATATTGCCAAAAACAGGTTGGCGACTACAAACAGTCAGGTGCTTCGTGCAAGATTACAGTGGGATATAAAAATGAAAACACTGAATTTTTATAAAGGACAGCGTTTTTGGGAAACTGAAAACAGTTTGCAGTCTCAGTTTTCAGAATAGACAAAAATTAAACAGCATAGTTTGGGCACCTTGCCTCAGACTCTTTGCACATAGACGGTATTTATTATGGGAATGGACAGAAAAATTGAAAAGAAAAAGGGAATAAGAACCAAACATTTGATTTGGATATTCGGTGGACTGGTATTCGCCTTTCTGATTTTTAAAGTAGTTACCAGCAGTAACGGGAGTATTTATCGTACAGATAAAGACAAACTTACCATTAGTCAGGTGGAAGAAGGTCTTTTTAACGATTACATAACTGTAATTGGTCAGGTGGAACCTATTACTACTATTTTTTTGGATGTGGAAGAAGGGGGAAAAGTGGAAGAGATTTTTATTGAAGAAGGTGAAATGGTAAAAAAAGGCGATGTTATCTTACGGCTTAAAAACAACGATTTGAATACCACCATTATGAATATTGAATCTCAAATGGCATATCACTCCAACGAGCTTAGAAATACACAAATTAGCATTGAACAACAGGAAATTTACAACAGAAGAGCTAAGTTGCAAATTGATCTGGCTGTAGTTCAGGCACGAAGAAAATACAATCAATACGAAACATTGTTTAAAGACGATTTAATTGCAAAGGAAGAATATTTACAGGCCAAAGAAGATTATGAGTTATCATTAAAAGAACAGGAGCTTACTTATGAGAAGTTAATTCAGGATTCAATTTTCAGATCCAATCAAAAAGAAAATATGGATGAAAGTCTTGAAAATATGCGCCAAAACCTGATAATGGCCCGTCGCAGACTTGAAAATCTGAATGTAAAAGCTCCTGCCGATGGACAACTGGGATTGTTAAATGCAGAAATTGGTGAATCAATTTCCAGGGGGCAAAGACTCGGAATGGTTCATATATTAACCGATTTTAAAATAAAAGCACTTATAGACGAACATTATATTGACCGGGTAAAACGTAATCTTTCAGCATCGTTTGAACGAAATAATACCGATTACACATTGAATGTTAAAAAAGTGTATCCGGAAGTAAGGGAAGGACAATTTGAAATAGACATGATTTTTACAAGTCAAAAGCCTGAAAATATAAGAACCGGGCAAACCTATCACACAAAACTGGAACTGGGAGAATCAGAAGAAGCTGTGTTGGTGCCAAAAGGCGGATTTTTCCAGAGTACAGGAGGCCAGTGGATTTATGTATTAAATGAAACAGGCAGTGAAGCAGAAAAACGCAGCATTAGAATTGGGAAACAAAATCCTCAATTTTACGAAGTTCTGGAAGGATTAAAAAACGGGGAAAGAGTAATTACCTCAAGCTACGATTTGTTTGGAGACAACGATAAAATTGTGTTTAAATAGAAGCCCCTCCCGGCCTCCCCGAGGGGAGGAGAAAGAGAGAAAAACCTCTCCCTAACCCTCTCCAAAGGAGAGGGAATAAGAAAGAAAAGAAATAAAAAAACATGCCATTAATTTTGAAATATTAACTTAAAAAATAGCACTCCTTGTCCTCCACCCAGGGGGAGTTAGAGGGGGCTGAAAATCTTATCATGATACGTACAACAGACTTAACAAAAGTATTTCGCACAGAAGAAATCGAAACAAGTGCGCTAAATAAGGTAAATCTTCATATCCAAAAAGGAGAATTCGCTGCCATTATGGGGCCATCGGGTTGTGGTAAATCAACCTTACTAAACATAATAGGCTTACTCGACAATCCTACATCCGGCGAATATTACTTTGATGGCCAGGAAGTTGGCAATTTAAAAGAACGGAATCGTACTCAGCTTCGTAAAGGAAACATCGGATTTGTTTTCCAGAGTTTTAACCTTATCGACGAATTGAATGTGTACGAAAATGTGGAGTTACCCTTAATTTACCTGAAGTTAAAAGCACGCGAGAGAAAAGAGATGGTGGAGAAAGTTCTGGAACGTATGAAAATTGCACATCGTGCCAAACATTTTCCGCAACAACTTTCGGGAGGACAACAGCAACGTGTAGCAATAGCAAGGGCAGTTGTGGCAAATCCAAAACTAATTCTTGCTGATGAGCCAACCGGTAACCTTGATTCAAAAAACGGCCTTGAGGTAATGAACCTTTTAACAGAGCTAAACAGGGAAGGAACCACTATTGTAATGGTAACTCACTCTCAACACGACTCAGAATTTGCTCACCGTGTTATTAATCTGTTTGACGGAATGATTATTACAGAAGAAGTTAAAAAGGAAATGGGTGAGATACTTCTTTAAAAATCACATTGTACGATAAAGGAGGAACCGATTTAAATTGCTATTTAGATGTTTAAGCTAATAATACAAAGCGTTACAAAAGGATTCAAAAAAAACAGGCTTGATTTTTTTATCAATCTTTTTGGTCTTTCTATAGCTATGTTAGTTTTTATTAGCATTTCAGTTTATGTGAAAAACGAATTGAGTTTTGACAAACATCATAAAAATGGCGAGCAGATTTTCAGGTTAACCACATCGCTAACTTCACCAAACGGACAAGAAACCAACATGGCTTTGGCCAATACAGCTTTTGCACATATTCTGAAAAATTCAGTTCCGGAGGTGGAAGAAATTATATGCGTTGACATTGGTGGCGAATACACCCTATCTTACAAAGATTATGAGTTTAGGAACCTCAATATTCGCGCAGCTTCTCCTTCTATTTTTGATGTGTTTACGTACCCGGTAATTGAGGGTTCGGTTGATGAATTTCTTAAAGAACCAAATACAATTGTACTTACGGAATCATTATCAAAAAAGATTTTTAGAGATACCCCACCTCTAGGGGAAATTGTAACCATCGATAAAGCGGAATATACAGTAAACGGGATTATCAAAGATTTACCTTCAAATACCGATTTACAATTTTCAGCGCTGTTTTATTCCGAAGTAAATGGCTCTGAAGAATTGGTGGACTGGGGTGAATACTTTGTTTACTGCAAGTTAAATACCTCCCAACCCAGGATTCTGGAAACTAAAATCCATGAATTAACCCAGGAGAATTATGCAGCTATTTTGGAACAAATTGGTGGATTTACTTTGAGCCACAATTTGCAGGCTTTACAAGAAATTCATTTCGACAATACCCTGCTTGCAGATACTCCAAAGGGCAACAAAAAAATGGTTTATCTGTTTGCTGTAGTTGCTGTTATTATTCTTATTATAGCTGCTATTAACTATATCAACCTGAGTATTGCCCAACTTAAAAAAAGACATCAGGAATTATCCATTCGTAAAATTATTGGGTGTGGTCGTAAATGTATTCTGTTTCATGTATTGAGTGAATCGATTATAAACTTCATTTTTTCTTCTTTAGTTGCCCTGCTGATATCGGTTTTGCTTTTACCGTTTATCAATAATCTTTTTGACAAACAGTTTACCATTCAATCATTAGTATCACAGTTGATTCCAATGTCCCTGATTTTTATTGTTGCCGGATTATTATCAGGAATTTACCCGGCATACAAAATAAACAGATTGGAAAATGATAAACAACATTCATTCAGCACTTTTGGGAAAGTACTGGTTACCTTCCAGAATGGGATCTCAGTAATAATGATTGCTGCTATTTTTCTGTTGGGAAAACAGGTTCAGTTTATGAAAAACCACGATTTGGGTCTGGGTATAAACAAAGATCAAATAGTGGCCATTAACCTTCCATTTGAATATGAAAAGTTTCCCGGAACAGAAACGTTGCGACAGGAATTTTCGGGTTTAACAGGAATTAATTTTTTGGCGTTCGGTGGAGGAGGAACCAATCTGGGGCAGACTGACCACTGGATGAAAGCCATAATGATAGTTGAAAACGATAAGGGAGAAGAAATTCAATTTGTAGTCAACCAGCCAAGAGTAGATAAAAATTACATGGAACTTTTTGGTATCAGGTTGAAGGAAGGAAGAATTTTTGATCCTACGAGCGAATTCGACAAAAACTGGGGAGTAATTATCAATTCTACTTATGCGAAAACAATGGGTTGGGAAAATCCTGTTGGTAAAAAAATCTCCGATGAATCTGACCACGAAGTAATAGGTGTTGTTGAAGATTTTCATTTCGATGCACTTTATAATCCTATTGAGCCACTGTCGTTTCAGTTGCTTGAAGATAATCCTGCTTTTATGTTTGCATCTATTGAGCCGCAATACCTGAAACAGATTAAGAATCATTGGAACCAAACCTTTGAAGACATTCCGTTTGAATACAGTTTCGTAGATGAACATTTTAATACACTGTATCACAAAAATGAAAAAGAAATGACCATCTTTTCTTATATGACTCTTATTGCAATTTTTATCTCGTGTCTGGGATTGTATGGTTTGGCCTCACATTTCACCCTTAACAAAACCAAAGAAATAGGTATTCGTAAAGCGAACGGGGCCGAAGTAAAAGAGATTCTGATGATGCTTAACAAAGACTTTATAAAGTGGGTGCTTATTGCCTTTGTAATTGCGTGTCCAATAGCATATTACATCATGAATAAATGGCTTGAAAATTTTGCTTATAAAACTTCCATAAGCTGGTGGATATTTGCATTGGCCGGTATCCTGTCTTTAGGAATTGCAATGTTAACGGTTTCGTGGCAATCGTGGCGTGCAGCGACAAGAAATCCGGTCGAAGCACTTCGATACGAATAGTAAGAAGTGCGGAGATCCCGACCGGAGCGTCGGGGTGGAGGCCTTAAGATATGAATGATAATTCACCCCAAACTCCTGAAGGGGATTTAAGAAAACAAGTATGAGTATAAATGAAAATGTTTCAATGTTTTACAATGCCAAACCTCAAATTTTTGAGAGGGCAAGAAATATGCGTAAGAATATGACAGAGACAGAATTGTTGCTTTGGGAGAAACTGAAAGGTAAAAAGATCTTAGGATTGCGTTTCCGGCCTCAACATCCGATTGACATTTTCATTGCTGATTTCTATTGTCATCCAATACAATTGGTGATTGAAGTAGATGGGGGAATTCATAAATCAAAAGACCAGAAAGAATATGATTTAGGCAGAACTGCAGAATTGAATTACTTGGGAATTGAAGTTGTACGGTTTACCAATGATGAAATTGAAAAAGACTTAAATAAAGTAATAAAAACCATTAAAAGGAAATGCCTTACACGTCAATCAGAGATTAGGGAAAGTCCCCTTCAGGGGATTTAGGGGTGAAATGTTGTAGGGCAGCTGCTATAAATCTGTTTGAATCTTTTGAAAAACAAACAAAATATACCATGGAATGAACAACTTAAAAATATATTTCAGGAACCTGGTGAAAAACAAAGTTTTTTCAACTATAACCATTGGAAGTTTTGCGGTAAGTATTGCCATTATTATTATTCTGATTTCGTTTTTGGTTTCAGAGTTTAGCTACGATAAGGACATAAGAAATATTGATAATATTTATCGTCTTAAAGCTTCGGAAAATGGAGCTTCAATCCCCGAACAATCACGAAATTTGATCTTAGCTGATATCCCTGAAATTGATGCTGTTTCTAATTTTGCAATTAATCGTGAACCAATTGTTTATCAACAAAATAGTTTTAGTGCAAAAGTTATCAATTCCGACGAGGATTTGTTTTCTATATTGCCAATTGAATTTGTGATTGGAAGTTCTGAAGATATTTTCAGTAACAAACGAAATATTGTAATTACCGAGAGTCTATCACAAAAAATATTCGGAAATGAAAATCCGCTTGGAAAAGTTTTAAATATTTCACACAAGGAAGACGCACAAGTAGTGGCTCTTATTAGGGATTTTCCTGACAAAAGTACACTCAATGGTGATTTAATATGCTCAACTGATTTAAAAATTCGTTATTCAAGAAGTTGTTATAACGAAGAATGCACGTATTTCTATAAAACAATAATACGATTACAAAATGGGGCATCTGCATACGAAGTTAGCAACAAAATCGCTTCGGTAATTCCCAAAATCAATGAACACGATAATAATATATATTCGCTAACTCCTTATGAAAATGTGTATTTTGACACATCTTTGAGTCACGATGATCTTCAACACGCAAATATTAAATTAATACGTTTATTGATTTGGTTAACCCTTGCTTTACTTCTTCTTTCGATTTTTAATTACATCAATCTTTCAATTGCGCAAAACACTACCCGTTTAAAAGAATTTGGTGTAAAACAAACTTTAGGAGCCTGTAATAAAAATGTTTTTGTTCAGTTTTTTGGAGAAGCATTTTTGACTACATTTTTTGCTACTAAACTTGCCCTTTTAATTGCATATCTTATTCAACCTGTATTTATCGAATTATTTGGCAAACATTTTATAATTAGCAATCTGTTTATTTCTCCGCAAAACATTTTAATTGGAATTTTTCTTCTTGGAATTGTTTCTGTTTTTTCGGCCATTTACCCGGCTTCCCTGGCAACAAAAGTTGAGGCCAAAGATTTGCTTCAAAAAAAGACCGGAGCGAAATCAAAGGGAATAGATATCCGTAAATCGTTGAATGTAATTCAGTTTGCAGCAACCATCTCAATTCTGGTGTCGCTGATTGTAATCACCCGTCAGATTGAATATGCAAAAACAAAAGATTTAGGATTTAGTACAGAGCAACTCGTTAGAATTCCGGTACACTGGCAAGCCAGTGATAAAATAGATGTATTAGTTAACGAAGTTACTTCCATTTCTGGAGTAAAAAATTCCTGTTACTCTCACGGAACTCCCGGGGGAATCTGGAATTACAGTCAGAATGAAGAATTTGGTAAAATTTCAGTGATTTCGAGTGATAAAAATTTTATCGAAACTTTTGGACTATCGGTTATTGAAGGACGAAACTTTTTTAATGGCGAGCAAAACCGTGTATGCCTGATTAATAAAAAGGCGATGGAACAAGCGGGCTGGGAAAGCTTTGAAGGCAAAAATATGTTTGGCTATGAAATTGTCGGTTTAATGGATGATTTTCATTACGAAAACATGTATAATCAAATTGGAGGTTTAATGGTTAATAACGACAATGATGTTTCACATCTTACCGTCCGTCTGCTACCGGGCAATACATTAAACATATTAGCCGAAATTGAAAAAGCATATAAAAAAGTTTTGCCTGATTATGAATTTTCATTTCAGTTTTACGACGAATATTTAGACGGAATGTATCAACAAGAAGAAAAGCGTGCTGCATCCATTCGCATAATTGCAATCATCGCCATTTTTATTTCATGTATTGGTTTAATAGGGCTTGTTGAATTTTCAACAAAAAACAGAATAAAAGAAATCGGTATCCGCAAAGTAAACGGAGCCAAAATTTCTGAGATACTAGCCATGCTGAATAAGGACTTTATAAAATGGGTAACCATTGCTTTTGTAATTGCCTGCCCAATTGCATACTACACCATGAATAAATGGTTGGAGAACTTTGCTTATAAAACAAGTTTAAGCTGGTGGGTATTTGCATTGGCCGGTATCCTGACCTTAAGTATTGCAATGTTAACGGTTTCGTGGCAATCGTGGCATGCAGCGACAAGAAATCCGGTCGAAGCACTTCGATACGAATAGTAAGAAGTGCGGAGATCCCGACCGGAGCGTCGGGGTGGAGGCGTTGCGATACGAATAGTGTTTCACCCCAAACCCCTGAAGGGGCTTAAAGAATAAAAGCATGAATATAAATGATAATGTTTCAATGTTTTATAATGCCAAACCTCAAATCTTTGAGAAAGCAAAAAGCATGCGTAAAAATATGACAAGCGCAGAATTATTGCTATGGGAAAAACTTAAAGGTAAAAAGGTTCTGGGATTACGTTTTCGACCACAACATCCGATAGATATTTTTATTGCTGACTTTTATTGTCATCCGATTAAATTAGTAATTGAAGTAGATGGAGGAATTCATAAATCAAAAGATCAAAAAGAATACGATTTAGGCAGAACAGCAGAACTAAATTATCTGAAAATTGAGGTAATAAGATTTACCAATGAAGAAGTTGAAAAAGACATGAGACAAGTAATAGAAACTATAAAACAGAAATGCCTGTTACGTCAATCGGAGATACAACCAAGTCCCCTTTAGGGGATTTAGGGGGGGAAATAAAGGCAATCTATAGTGTGAAACCTATTAAACTGGAGCCGCTTAAGGTATCTGAGCAAACTTTTAAACTAAAAACAATGAGACTTTTAAATATCAAATTAGCTATTAGAAATGCCTTAAAAGACAGGGTTTTGTCCTTCGCCAAGTTATTTGGCTTAAGCATTTCTTTTGCAATTATTTTGTTTGCAGTAGCTTACGTTTATTATGAAACTAGTTTCGATAAGTTTGTCCCGGACCATAAAAAAATTTACAGATGTTTAATGCAGGGACAGCTAAACGGTAATGATGCTGATTTTGCAGTAACAAGTTCTAAAATGGCAAAGGTTGTATTGGCTGAAATACCCGAAATTACTGAGGTTGTACGATTGGCAACCAGAGGAGAAGCGAGTATAAACTACAATACAGAAACCATTGAAATGGGAACCCTGTTTTTTGCTGATCCTGAATTTTTTAGCTTTTTCGATTTCAAAATTTATAAAAATACAGATAATCCGTTTGAGTCGCCCGACAATATAAGTATTGCAGAAAGTGTTGCCAGACAATATTTTGGTTCACCACAGGAGGCATTGGGAAAAGTAGTTCAACTGCGTGGTCAGAATAGTGTGATTACAGGAGTTTTTGAAGATTTACCTTCCAACTTTCATTTACAAACCAAAATAATTCAGTCTATTGATGAGATTAATCCACACCTGGATGGCTGGGGTTCACAAAACTATTATACTTATATAAAAACGAGTTCTGATATATCAGACTTAGACGATCTGAATTTCAAACTTACCAAAACTGTTTATTCACATTACGATGATGGTATAGACGGAGCGTCTGCAACAAACTGGGAAGATTTAAAATACGCAGAAAATACCCATATCTTTTTTAATGCCGAACCATTAACAGATATACATTTTGGTAAACATAGGTTTGATCCGGCAATAACATCGAACAAAATTTATGTTTACGGTGCAATTATTCTTGCAGTTTTAATCCTGCTAATATCCTCATTCAATTTTATAAACCTTACCATTGCCAATTTATCTACACGGGTTAAAGAAATAGGAATCCGTAAAACCAATGGTGCTGCAAACAAACAAATTACCCAACAGTTTATTTTCGAATCAGTATGGTTTTGGGTAACAGGATTTGGTATTGCAATAATGCTCTACTATTTTGGGGAAACTCCGTTGAACAGATTTCTTGGGTTAGAAGTAAATATTGAAGATAAAACTGTAGTACTTCTACTTATATTCATTTTTGCCGGACTTTTAATTTTTAACCTGATTACCAATATTCTGCCTGTAACTTTTTTTTCAAGAAAAGAAACATTGCATCTGATTAAAAAAGAAAGCACTGAAAAACATAATTCTCTTTTAAAAGATGGTTTTGTAGTCCTGCAATTTGTACTTTCTGCTTTAATTATCCTCTGTTCCATTTTTGTGCAAAAACAGATAAATTACATGGTAAACAAAGAACGTGGCTACGACAAAGAAAATATAATCACCATGTCGATGTGGAGTATGGCTCCTGAGACCCGAAGAACATTTATTGAAGAGATATCAAAACATTCAGCAATTCTGTCGGTCTCTACCAGTGATGTTTATTTTGGTTACGATCCAAGTATGAATGGTGCCTTTTTTGAGACAGTTGAAAATGAGAATTATTTCCACACCAGTATTTTGCCGGTAGATGTTAAGTTCTTCAATACATTTAATATTCAGCTAAAAGAAGGAAGATTTTTTGATAAAGAACGACAAACCGATTTTCAAGCTGCTTTATTAAATGAAACAGCTGCAAATGAATATAGAAAAGAGGGATCGTTAATTGGGAAAAAACTGCATATCGATGGCACTAATTATGATATTATAGGAATTGTTAAAGACTTTAATTATCGCTCGTTGTATCATGCTTTACAACCACTTGTAATTACGAGAATTGAAAATCTGGGTAATGTTTTTGTTAAAGTTCGTGGCAATCAAATCCCTGTAGCATTAGAACTTATACGAAATCAAAGAAAAGAACTGGGATTAATGAAACCACTGCAATATTCTTTTCATGATGATATAATTGCCGGACACTATTTAAAAGACCAGCAGGCAAAAAAAATGTTACTCTTTTTGTCTTTTATTTCTGTATTAATAGCTTGTGTAGGCTTATATGCTATCAGTTTTTTTAGCATTATTAAACGAACCAAGGAAATTGGAATTCGTAAAGTAAACGGTGCAAAGGTTTCCGAAATCTTAAAAATGCTCAACAAAGACTTTGTTACATGGGTAGCCATTGCATTTGTAATTGCTTGTCCTATTGCGTACTATACCATGAATAAATGGCTTGAAAATTTTGCCTACAAAACCAATTTAAGCTGGTGGATATTTGCATTGGCAGGAATCCTGGCTTTAGGTATTGCAACGTTAACGGTTTCGTGGCAATCGTGGCGTGCAGCGACAAAAAATCCGGTCGAAGCACTTCGATACGAATAGCAAGAAGTGCCGTGATCCCGACCGAAGCGTCGGGATGGAAGCGTTGAGATATGAATAGGAAATAATAAAAATATGAAAACCATTTTTCAAAATACAAAAATGAATAAGGAATGAACCAATTAAAAACGATTTATAGAGGATTAAAAAGAAATCGTTTAAATAGTTCAGTAATAATGCTGAGCATGGCTATTGGTATGGCTTGTTTTTTCCTGATTGTTTTGTTTATAAACAGGGAATTTAAACCTGAAGCATTTAATCCGGACAAACAAAGAACTTATGCCTTGCAAAGTGATAATCCTTTTGGTAATGAGGTCGGAGCTGGCTCAAAAATGATGCATTGCCGGGAAGGATCTGTAGAATACATGCAGGAAAACTTTGAAGAAATAGAAAGCTTTTGCCGGCTTTGGCATATTAGCGGCAAACGTATTGTTGTAAACCGCAACACATATTTTGATAACCCAACAATATTAAGTGCCTCAGAAAACTTTTTCGACTTCTTCAATTATAATCTTGTTACCAATAACTCACAAGATGTTCTAAAAACAAAAAATGATATTGCAATTTCCGAAGATTTGGCAATCAAATATTTTGGAGAAAAATTTCCAATAGGGAAATCGATTCTACTTGGTTCTGGCAAGGGCGAGATAGAGTATTTTGTTAGTGGTGTTTTTGAAAGACCTTTGGAAACTACCCAAATTAGTTTCGATATGGTTACCCTTTTTAATGGAAAAGATAGTCGCTGTTATGTAAAGCTGGACGCGCCTCAAAGCAAACAAAAATTGGAAAATGAGTTTAAACGCCTTAAAGCAGACATCCCCTCCATTAACGATGGAACTCCTTCGCAATATTACCTGCAGGAAATGAATGATGCTTATTTCAGCACGATACGTAATGCCAAATTTGAAGCATCTCGTGATAAATCTGATTTATGGATTGCCCTGGCCATTGCTTTTATCATTATTGGAATTGCCGTTTTTAATTACCTAAACCTGTTAAGAAATCGATTAAACGATAACATTAAATCTTACACAATTAGTCGAATTCAGGGTGCTGCAAATAAAGATTTGGTTTATAATTTTTTAATGGAAACTTTTGGTATGTTATTAATTTCGTTTTCATTAGGTCTTGTTCTTATGAACGTATTATTGCCGTTCTTTAACCAACTGTTAGCTACAAACCTTTCGTTTCAAATTTTTACCCGGCCAAATAGTTTTCTCCTGTTCATCTTATTTATGTCTGTGCTTCTTGTTATATCTTATTTGTTTGCATTTGTTCATGTTAAAACCCGGCTTTCAACTGTCAATATTAAAGGTAAAGCACGCTCAACACGCCGATTACCGATTATGAGTATTATACAACTTGCTGCAATGGTAATTCTTGTAATTTGCTCATCTGTTGTTGTTAAACAAATACAGTTTATAAACAATAAAGAAATTGGACTAGATAAAAATGTGATTGAGATTAGAATTCCTTCATCGCACAGCAGTAAAACAAGCGTATTTAAAGAAAACCTTTCAGCAAATCCGAATGTTTCCGGGTTTTCATTAACAACAGCATCTCCATTACTGGAACACTGGATTTTGGCGCTTCACTATGAAGAAAACGGCTCAAAACAATCATATTACCCTTGCGGATTTACCGGTGATGAGAATTACTTAAAGACACTTGGAATTAACATTCTTGATGGTGAAAATTTTTCAGGAAATCCAGAAACAGACAAAAGGAAATGTCTTGTAAACAAATCGTTCGCAAGCTTATTCCCAAACCGGGAGTTAATTGGAAATCCCATGCCCGGAAACGAAGAAACACTGATTATTGGTATAGTTGAAGATTTTCATTTTTCAAGCTTAAAAAAGATTGTAGAGCCGGCCTATATTGCATTTAATAATTCAGGGCCTCAAATTTTGGTAAAGCCGGTAAAAGGAAAAGAAAATGAAGTTAAAGCTTCAATAGGGGCAATTTGGGAAAACCTCATCCCTGACTTTCCTCCGTACATTGAAAATATGAATGTGCGTTACCAGTATTTGCATGCTGAAAATGAACGTTTTATTCAGCTGATTGGGGCTTGTTGTTTAATCAGTATTTTATTATCAATGATGGGATTATTTGCTCTTTCGGTTGACAATTGTATTAAAAGAATAAAAGAAATAGGTATACGAAAAGTAAACGGGGCTAAAATCCCTGAAATACTTACATTGCTTAATATTGACTTTATAAAATGGGTGGGCATTGCTTTTGTATTAGCTTGCCCCATTGCGTATTTTACCATGAATAAATGGCTTGAAAATTTTGCTTACAAAACTACCTTAAGCTGGTGGATATTTACCATTTCCGGAATTTTAGCTTTAGGTATTGCAGTACTGACTGTTAGCTGGCAAAGCTGGCGGGCAGCGACAAAAAATCCTGTCGAAGCACTTCGATACGAATAGTGAGAAGTGTGAAGATCCCGATAGCATCGTCGGGATGAAAGTACTTGGGTATGAATAAACTAACATAAACAATAAGTTTTAAACGATGATAAAACATTTTATATTAATAGCCTGGAGAAATATTACAAGAAGAAAAACACTTTCTTTTATTCAGATAATGTGTCTTTCGGTCGGGCTGGCTGCATTTATCCTGGTTGCCCGATATGTACAGTATGAAAAAGACTACGATAAATTCAATGTGAATTTTGACCGTATTTATCGAACACAGACATACCGAATAGATGACCGCACTGATGAATCAAGAGCTGTGGTGGTTCCATTAGCCAAATACATTCGGGAAAATATACCGGAAGCTGAAAATGCTATTGTAACCAATGAAGTTTGGAATGAATATCTCTCATCGGATGATGAACATGTTTATAAAGAACAAAAGGGATTTTTTGCTCCTTCAGATATTTTTGAAATGTTCTCATTTAACCTGATTAGAGGAAATAAAAAGGATGTTTTGGATCAACCCAATTCAATTGTTTTAAGCCAAACCATGGCTGAAAAATATTTCCCGGGTGAGGATGCTATGGGAAAAACCATTTTCGACGAGCAAAAACAAAAATTGCTGGTAACCGGAATTATGGAAGATGTGCCGGAACAGTCAACCATCGATGCCAGTTATTTTAGATCAAACTCTGGTTTATTAAAGAGACATGGCGAAAACTGGTATAACAGTTCGTTCGAAATTTATGTTTTATTAAAACCTAATGTTTCGGCAGAAACGGTAAATACCAAAATAGAAAATGTTATAAGGAAATTTGATAAAGACTCGAAACAAGCTGTATTTCTTCAACCCTTGAGCAGATTACATCTTAAAGAATTTGTTCGCGACGATAGGGGTTCAATAATTTATTTCTTTTCTTTTATTGGTATTTTAACTCTTTTACTCGCATGTGTAAGTTTTATGAACCTAACCACCTCCTTTTCTACCATGCGCTCGGTTGAAATTGGAGTTCGTAAAGTATCGGGAAGTAACAGAAATATTATTCGTTTTCAGTTTTTAATTGAGGCAATTCTAATTGCTTTTATATCGCTAACATTTGCAATAATTTTTTCCTACCTGTTATTGCCGTTGTTTAACACTGTAGTTAACCGAAATATTGAATTACAACTTTTGAGTAATCCAATATTTATTTTATTCCTGGTTGCGGCTGTATTAATTACAGGATTTATCGGAGGCAGCTACCCTGCTTTGTTTATATCGAGGCTAAAACCGGTTAATGTATTAAAGGGAAGAAATTCATTTAAAAAAGGCAGAATAAGAGGACTCACTGCAATGGTATATCTTCAGTTTATACTTTCTGTAGTACTCTTAACATCCAGCATTTGGATGTATAAGCAGGTTACTTTTCTTAAAAATAAAGACCTGGGGTATAAAAAAGAAAATCTGTTGCATTGTAAACTTCCGGGTGTGGAAACCAATATTTCCTACCAGCAGGTACGTCAGCGCATTCTGGAAAATCCCGGCATCGAAGATATGTCTATTTCTATAAATTCTCCATTACATTCAAGCTGGGGTTCCCGTGTTCAGTATGAAGAAGGTCCAACCGATGACCATAGCTATGGGCGATGGAACGAAGCCTGTGAGAATTTTGTAAATACATTGAGTTTAAAAGTAGTACAGGGAAGAAACTTTTCTGACAGTTATTCTGCCGAAAACAAAAACTGTTTAATCAATGAAACAGCGGTCAAACATTTTGGGTGGGATGATCCGATTGGAAAATGGATTGAAATGAATGGAGAACGTTATACGGTAGTGGGAGTGCTAAAGGATTTTAACAACGATGATGTACATAATCCAATAATCCCTTACATTTTATTGTATCGCGACAGTGGATTTGGCAATATTAATGATCTCACATTTAAAGTTAATCCGAATACAACAATCAGCAGTTTGGATCATATTAATTCAGTTCTAAAAGAAACCTTTCCAAATGTTCTGTTTGAAGTAAACGGTTACGATGTTGGAACTTATCGCCTGGCACTCGAAATATGGACCAGCGCAAAAAACACATTTGCATTTTTTACTGTACTTGCTGTTATAATTGCAGCAATGGGTTTGTTTGGTCTTGTGGTTTTTGCCTCACAGAGAAGAGTGAAAGAAATTGGAATCAGAAAAGTACAGGGAGCCAGAGCCGAACAAATATTGCCACTAATTACCAAACAATTTGTAGTTTTGGTTGTAGCGGCTAATGTTATTGCTTATCCATTGGCACGTATGCTTGAGAATGTAACACCGGGAGCCTTCAAATACCAGTTTACACTTGTAGACATACTAACAGTTTTGGCTATCTCCGTATTTGTGACTTTGGCATCCAGTGGTTATCAGGCGCTCAGAGCCTCGCAGTTAAATCCGGTTGAAGCATTACGATATGAATAATTACTTTCAAAATAAAAATGAATTAAATTGAAATAAAAGTTCCAGTAACATAAATATAATTAGTCAAACTTTAAAAAATCAGGATAATGAGAATCAAAATGAACTTTAAAGAACATACAGTAAGATTAATGCTTATTGTTTCTGTGTTAAGCATGGGAGTTGTGGAGATTGGTACAGCTCAAACCATAACTAAAAAATTTGATATGAATCAGCCCGGCACGCTGTTGTGCTCATCTTCGGGTGGAAGTGTTACGGTTGATGCACATGAAAAAAATGAAGTAATTGTACAGGCATTTGTACGTAAAAAAGGAGAAGTTTTATCGCCAAACGATTCTGATTTGGAAGAAGTTTTGGAAGGATTTGATTTGATAATTAAAAAAAATGGAACCGAAATTACTGCAAAAGCTCATCGAAAAAACCGTGGCAAATTCTGGAACAACACCGGAATCTATTTTACGGTAATTGTTCCTCATGAGATGTCCTGCGATGTTTCATCTAGCGGTGGAAGTGTTAAAATTTCAGGTGTTGAAGGAACTCACGACTTCTCAAGCAGTGGAGGAAGTGTTAAACTTGAAAATACTGCAGGAACCACAACAGCCAAATCTTCCGGAGGCAGTGTAAGTGCATACAAACATAAAGGAGATATTAAATTAAGTTCAAGCGGAGGCAGTGTTACTTTGGACAAAGCAAAAGGAAGTGTATATGCACACAGCTCAGGCGGTAGCGTAAAACTAAAAAATATTGCCGGAGATATTGATGCTCACAGTAGCGGAGGAGGTGTTTATGTTAGCGGTGAAGCGCCAATGGTAAAAGCCAAATCCAGCGGGGGCCCGGTAAAAGTCGACATCAGCAATGTAAGCAAAGAATTACACCTGGTTTCAAGCGGAGGAAGTGTGGATGCTGTAATTTACCAGGGAGACAAGTTAGGTATGAATCTCGATTTAGGTGCTTCAGGCAGGGTAAATATCGACCTTTACGATTTCTCCGGAAAATCTGAAAAAAGCAGAATTAAAGGAACAATGAACAATGGTGGAATCCCGGTTTATATGAGAGCTTCAGGAGGAAGTGTTAATGTTCAGTTCGAGGATTAAATGAATGAATTACAAATAACATAACTTTTAAAACGGTGCTCCAAAGGCAATACTAAACTAAAAACGTTAACCGAAAATTTATATGTTGAAAATTATTTTTCTTTCTGCATTCAGAAGTCTGTTAAAATATAAGCAGATGAGCCTGATTAATTTGCTCGGGTTGGTAATCGGGCTCACATCCTTTTTATTTTCTGCTTATTACATTGTATATGAGTTTTCGTATGATTCATTTTTTGAAAAATCTGAAAATATATATCGTATTAATTTTGAAGTAAAAAAGCAGGGAGAACAAATATATAATGGTGCCAAGTCTCCTTTGGCCCTGCGTTATACCATAAAAGAACAAATTCCTGATATAGAAGCGAATGGCTGTTCATATTTTGAAAAGTGCCAGGTATTATACGAAGATACTTATTTTGCAAATCAGGATTTTTTATGGGTTTCTGAAGATTTTGAGAAAGTATTTCCACTCGAAATGATTGAAGGTTATGCCGATTATTCAGCACCACGCCTGGGAATTATTTCTGAAACGGCGGCCAAAGCCCTTTTCCACAATACAAATCCTATCGGGAAAATTATGGAGGTTAATGGCGAAATGCCGATAGAAATAACAGGTATTTTTAAAGATTTACCATCCAACACTCATCTTAATGCACAGTATTTTGTGTCCTACAAAACCTGGGTTGAGATGGGTGTAATCAATGAAGAACAAGATTGGTATGGCGGATGGTGGAATTATGTGAAACTAAAGGACAAAACATCAGCGGAACAAACACTCGAAAAGATAAATGGATTTGTAGATTCACACATGGCTTTCCTTGCTGATGATAACCGTACAGCATCTTTTTCTCTTCAACCCTTAAAAGAATTGCACTACATACAGGGTATTGAAGGCGAAATGGGCGCGAATACAAATTACTCCTCCCTGGTTAATCTGATATTAATTGCATTGTTAACCGTATTTATTGCGTGGATAAACTATGTAAATCTGTCGACAGCACATGCACAAACCAGATCACTGCAAATTGCCATGCGTAAACTTATTGGAGCAACGAACCTGCATGTCTGGTATCAATCACTGGCCGAAAGTATCATTTTAAATTTAGGAGCTCTTTTTATATCCTTTGGAATATACTTTTTGTTCAAAAACTCTTTTGCAGACTTATTTAATATTCCACTAAAACAGGCGTACATCCCACACGGATATATATTTCTAATATTGTTTGCACTTGTTTTTGCCGGTATACTTTTTTCAAGTCTTTATTATGCAGTGTCACTTTCCAGAATCAAATCTCTTTCACAACAGGGAAAAAATAAAAAGGGCAAATTTCAAAAAGGCCTGGTTATGGTACAAATGGCTTTGTCAGTTCTTTTTCTGATAAGCACCATTGTTGTTTATAAACAAATTAATTACATGAAAAAGAAAGACCTGGGCATTGAGCTAAATGGTGTTGTTGTATGTACCGGCCCTGCTTCTCTTAACCCTGACCCTCAAAAAAGACAAAAGTACCAGGCTTTTAAAAATGAAGTACTCGGATATGCAGGTTTTGAATCGGTTACCTTTAATTATTTTGTTCCCGGGATGGAACCTCCCGGACTGGTACATTCCGAATTCCGAAATCCTGCAAAGGGAGTTGTTTCAGGTACAATATTCTACGAGAACAACGGAGATGACGGACTTTTAAATACGTACAAAATCAAATTACTTGCCGGGAAAAATTTTAGTCTTGCACAAAATCAAAATTACAACAAGATTATAATAAACGAAACGGCAATGTCCATTCTTGGATTTAACAATCCGGAGGAAGCAATCGGAAACCGAATTTACCGGCAAGGCGATACAACACGATTAGAAGTTCTGGGTGTGGTAGCTGATTTTCATAATGAAGGTTTACAGAAACCCATTTACCCCATTGTGTGGAACAATTATTACCCGAGAGAATTTGGATATTTTGCAGTCAGGGTTAACACAAAAAATGCACAGGAAACCATTGCTCAATTGCAGGAAATTTGGGACAGGCATTATAAAAAAGATAAGTTCGATTTTGTTTTTGCCAACCAACAATTTAATCAACAATATGAATCTGAAAGTCGTTACAGCACATTTTTTATCTGGCTTACTTTTTTGTCGATTTCTATTGCTTCAATCGGATTGTATGGTTTAATTCTGTATTACCTGGATAAACGGAATAAAGAAATAAGTCTTCGAAAAGTAAATGGCGCCAGTATTGCCCAGATTGTAATAATGCTAAACAAAGACTTTGTAAAATGGGTGGCTATTGCTTTTGTAATTGCAAGCCCGGTTGCATATTTCACAACCAATAAATGGCTTGAAAATTTTGCTTTTAAAACCAATTTAAACTGGTGGATATTTATGGTGGCCGGTGCACTTACTTTGGGAATTGCATTGTTCACAGTGAGTTGGCAAAGTTGGCGAGCCTCAACGAGGAATCCTGTTGAGGCACTCAGATATGAGTGACGAAATCCTGATGCCATCGTCGGGATGGAAGTGCTCAGGTATGAATAATGAATCCTCATATTAGAGTTTCAACAGAAAAACAATTAAACAAAATGTGATTTATATTTAAACTGAAAGTCATGATAAAAGAATATTTAAAATCAGGAATGCGGAATTTAATATCCAACAAGATATTTACTGTAATCAATATATTAGGACTGGCAATTGGATTGGTAAGCTCACTTCTTATTTTTACATGGGTGAATAATGAACTGAGTTATGACAAGTTTCATACAAATGCACCACAGTTGTGCCGTTTAATCGGCAATGATGCCGTAAATTCCCCTGAACCACTGGCACCTGTACTTATCGATGAGTTCCCGGAAATTATAAATGCTTCGCGATTTCGATTACTTCCGCAAAGTAAACTGGAATTTGAAAAAACAATTTTTGAAACCAGGCCTGCAGCAATCGACAATTCATTTTTTGAAATGTTTTCATTCAATTTTATTAAAGGCGATAAAGAAACAGCGTTACAGTCTCCGTCATCAATGGTGGTCAGCCAAAGTTTTGCATCTCGCATTTTTGGCGAGAATGAACCACTTGGGAAACCGGTATCGATACTTTTTTACGGACAGGTAATGGAATTTTATGTTTCAGCAATTGTTGATGATTTACCTCATAATTCACATATCCACCCTGAATGTTATGTTTCAATTTATGATTTTGTGAACAAGCTTTATGGAGGAGAATTAAGCGAGTGGTCCGACTGGTCGGCAGTAACCTATGTCCAGATTCCTGAAAATATTGACAAAACAGGGATGGAAGAAAAAATAAGCAATTGTGTTTTATCGCACACAAACAATAACTCCGACTATAAGGTTCAGGAAATTCAGCCTGTTACAAAAATTCACCTGAGCTCAGGCTTTAAAAACGAATATGCAGATTGCCGTGATATAAAATACGTTTACATCTTTTCTGTTATCGCATTTTTTATTTTACTGATTGCATGTATTAATTATGCTAACAATACTATTTCCGCAGCAATGAAAAGACTGAAAGAGATAGGAATCAGAAAGGTAATCGGAGCTACACGAACTGTCTTGATTAAACAATTGTCCGTCGAATCGATTCTGGTTCTTTTTATTGCTTCAGTTATCGCTTTTGCCGTGCTTTCATTTTCTACACCATTTTTTGAAGATTTAACCGGAAGTGACCTCTCTTTTTTTCCTTTCGAAATAATTATACTGTTTCTTTCAATATCCATTGTAATACTGGGAATCATTGTCGGCATCTTTCAAACTACCTATTTTTTATCGTTTAAAACAATCACAGTTTTACAGGCAAGAATAAGGGTTCCAAACAAGCGAATTTCAGGGAAAGCCATTTTAACCACCATACAGTTTGCCCTGGCAATAATTATAATAATAGGGGCAATTGGAGTAAAAAAGCAAATATATCATGTTCAGAACCTGGACCTTGGATTTGAAGAAGAAAACCTGGTATATTTTCCTTTAATGAATAATTCAAACGAGAATATACAGCTTCTAAAAAACGAGCTGCTTACAAATCCCAACATTTTAAGTGTGACTTCAGGGCACCTGCTAACAGCCTTAAATAAACAAAATTCCAGCTCAATTAACTGGACCGGCAAAAATCCGGAAGAGGTGTATTATGCCAATATACATCGTGTGGATTTTGATTTTCAAAAAACATACGGCGCAGAAATGGCAGATGGCAGATTTTTTTCTGAAGAACTGGCAAGCGATAAATCATCGGCATTTATCCTGAATGAATCTGCGGTAAAAACCTTTAACATGGAATCACCGGTAGGCAAAAATTTTTCGCTGTGGGGAAGGGATGGCAGAATTATCGGAGTAATAAAGGATTACCATTATGAAACTGCACATAACATGGTTTCTCCGGCAGTTTTATGGATGAATACAGAGGTGAGTTTTCCTAAGCATGAAACCATAACAATGCGAATCCGGCCTGAAAACCTTCACAACACTCTACAATTTGCTCAGAATATAATTGAAGAACATAACATGGGCTACAAATCAGAATATTATTTCCTGGATTCTTCATTTGAAAATGCATACACAGCAGAACAGCGTTTTTCAAAAATAATGAACGTAGCATCTCTGCTGGCGATTTTTATATCATGTATAGGATTATTCGCACTTATAACTTTTGCAGTAAGAAAACGCATTAAGGAAATTGGCATTCGTAAAGTAAATGGAGCATCTGAAATTACAATTATGAGCATTTTGTCGAAGGATATTGTAAAATGGGTTCTAGTAGCACTTGTAGTAGCCACACCGGTTTCATATTATGTTATGACCAGGTGGCTTGAAAATTTTGCTTATAAAACCACACTAAGCTGGTGGATTTTTGCCCTCGCAGGATTATTAACCTTAGGAATCGCATTACTTACTGTTTCATTTCAGTCATGGAAAGCTGCCACAAGGAATCCGATCGAAGCACTCAGATATGAGTGAAGAAATCCCGATAGCATCGTCGGGATGAAAGCTTTAAAGTATAAATAGCTTTTTATTCAGAACCGAATAAAGGAAAATCCATCAATGATCAACTTAAAACAATAAATTAAATTACCAGAAACCATGAAACTAATTTCTTATTTTACATCCTTTTTTTATAGGAAAAAGCCTAACAGGTATGTAAATATTATAGGCCTGACCGTGGCATTTGCTGTCTTTATTTTTATCCTTCTTTTTGTTAATAATGAATTGAATTTTGACAAATTTGTTGCAAACGGCGACAGGATATTCCGCATTGAAGAAGGAGAATTCAACCAGGTACCTTCAGCAATAAGCAAATTGGCTAAACAGAATCTCGACGAAATAGAAAACACTGCTACCGTTAAATCCTTTGATAACCATTGGATAAGTTACAACAAAAATATCTTCGAAATAGAAGACTTTTGTTTTACTGAGAATTCATTTTTCAAGATATTTCCGATTCCATTTGTAGTGGGAAATCCGGAAACCGCCCTCGACGCACCATTTAAAATTGTGTTATCTGAAACCCTTGCAAAGAATATATTTGGCAGTAAAAATCCGATCGGGGAGCTCGTGAACTTTAAAAATGAAGATTATTATACCGTAACAGGTGTAATAAAAGACCTTCCTGATTTTCATCTACCTGTTAAAGCCATTGCCTCTTACAAATCGCTTGAGTCAAGATACAATTTACCTGAATATAATTGGTACTGGGGACTGGTAACATATGTGATGTTAAAAGAAAAACAGAATCCCGATATGGTTGAAGAAAAACTGAATGTTCTATTAAACGAAAAAAATGAACAATGGGAAGCCAATGGCAGCTCTGTTTTTTTCAGGCCATTTAACGATATTTATCTGTCAAACGATACATATGGGAACGATGAAACCAAACACGGGAATGCCTCTTTGCTTATCATTTTAACAGTTATAGGTGTTTTTATTGTATTAATTGCAAGTGTTAATTATATAAACCTTTCTGTTTCTTATGGAATTCGTAAGTCAAATGACCTAATTGTTCGGAGGATTTTGGGTAGTACAAAGCGAAATTTTATATTCAGCCAAATCCTCCAGTCATGTTTATCGATTTTTATATCAATATTACTGGCTTTCAGCATCGTTTCAGTTTTTCTTAATTCTTTTGAGAGTTTAATAGGAAAAGAACTTAATGTTGCATCATTCATTAGTATAAAAAATGCCTTCATTTTAATTACGGTGATTCTGACTTTATCCATAATTTATGGCTTATTGCCGGCATTAATTTTACTAAAAGTCAATTCGTTTCAATCGGTAAAAAGTTCCCTGGTCAACACAAAACATTCAGGTTTTAATTCAACCCTTGTCATATTTCAATATGCACTTTCCATAATTCTTATTTGTGGAACGATTATAACGTATAAACAACTTAATTATATCAAGAAAAGCGATCTCGGATTTAATAAAGATCAGGTTGTGAGTATAGAATTAACTCCCGAGTTGAAAAAAAATCCCGAAAGGTTTAAAGAAGAATTAGCAGAAAATTCAAACATACTAGGTGTTTCTTTTGCTTCCAATAACATTACGCAGTTTAATGAATATGCGCTGGGTTTTTCCATTGATAACCATGTTCATATTTTTAATAGCGCATTAATCGATCCTGAATTTATTCCATTAATGGAATTTAACCTGATTCAGGGAGAAAATTTTTCCCTGAATAAAAAAAGCTTGATGACTGAAGGATATATTGCCAATGAAACAGCATGGAATATTTTAAAAAACTCATCATTAAAAGATAAGAATTATGAATTGGACAACAGAATATTAATAGGGGTTATAAAGGATTTTCATTTTGAATCATTTCATACCAGGGTAAATCCTTTGATATTTTATGGTGGTAACAATGAAAATTACAACAATGCTTTTGTTAAACTTACAGGTGGAAATATAAGCCAGGCAATAACACATATCGAAAATACATTTGAAGAATTAGATCCTGAAAGCTTATGTAAATACCATTTTGTCAACGATGCTGTGAATAACATGTATCATTCTGAAAATGTAATGTCCCGATTACTGGGGATCTTTACCCTGATTGCAATCTTTATCGCGGGAATTGGAATAATTTCACTTTCAGCCCTGACGATAGAATCCCGTATTAAAGAAATAGGAATACGAAAAGTTAATGGAGCAAAAGTATCAACCTTGTTGTCAATGTTAAACAAGAATTATATTAAGTGGGTTCTTATTGCCTTTGTTATATCTGTTCCCGTTTCGTGGTTTATAATGAATAAATGGTTAAGCAACTTTATGTACAAAACCGAACTGAATTGGTGGTTATTTGCCCTGGCAGGGATGTTGGCTTTGGGAATTGCTTTACTTACAGTAAGCTGGCAAAGCTGGCAGGCAGCAACAAGGAATCCTGTGGATGCTCTGAAGTATGAATAAAAGCGACAAAAAAACATACAGTACTGTAAATATATTTGACACTCTTACTTAATCAAAATAAACATAAAATTCTCATAATCTGACAATTAAAACAATGGCATCAAATTAGAATAACATTTATACTTTAATAGTATTAAAGGATAAATTTGAAATATATAACATTTAGAAACAGCTTTCAAAATGTAACATTTCACAATTCAATCCGACATTATTTTGCCATGAAACATCAACTAAAAATCACACTAGCCAACATCAGAAAATCAAGGCACACATCTGCTTTGAACCTGATTGGACTCAGCAGCGCTTTTGCAGCATTTATCCTTATCATGCTATATGTATGGAATGAATACCAGTTCGATCGGTATCATGAAAATGCTGAAAACATTTACAGGGTTGAGTTCAAGGACCCGGAAGGTAGTAAAACCGGTGTATTTCTTCTTGGACCAACAGGAGAAACCCTGGTTAATGAATTTTCAAACATTGTTAATTCAACAACCTACATGCCGTGGGGAAAATGGGGAGAGCAGCCCTTCTCCTATGAAAGTAATACAGGAATTCACCGAAGTTATGAAGATTATGCATTTGCCGATGAACATTTAACAGAAGTTTTCACATTCGATTTTATTTGTGGTCCTGAGCAACCTTTGTACAATAATGAGACGGCAATGGTGAACGAAACTTTTGCCAGAAAGGCCTGGAAAGATGAAGATCCTCTCGGAAAGACAATCAATACAGGTGGAAATAAATATACGGTTACAGCAGTATTCAGAGACCTGCCCGAAAACAGCATTTTCACCAGTCCTATTATTTTAAAAATTCCGACAGACGGTTTTATTGGCGAAGCACGTAAAAGCTGGAATGTAACCAATTACCCACAATTTATCAAAACCACAAAAGGTACGAATGCTGAAGAACTGAGTACAATGATAAACGAAATATCTTCTGTACCTTCAAGATATCGTTTTTTCGATAATGGTAAGACAATGGCAGAAATTGTTGCCCGACCTATCAGCGAGCTTAGGTTTACAAAAGAAGTTGCTGAAAACCCATTATTTGGAACCAATAACAAGATGTTTGTCGATTCTCTTTTTATTGTTGGTATTCTGATCATTCTTGTGGCTATGATTAACTACATCAATTTTGCTACAGCACATTTGCCCAAGCGGATGAAGACCTTTAACATCAACCGAATAATTGGAAGCAGCAAGTGGAATTCGGCGGAACAGATGATGCTCGAAACTATCCTTCTGTATACTATGGCATTTGTTATTGCCCTTACATTGGCATACTATCTCAACAAATCATTTTCTGTACCCGTTTTGGGCTATCAAATTCCATTCGAAAAAAATGTATTTGTGCTTGTCACATCAGCCATTATCGCTTTAGTTGGTGCATTTATAGCGGGAATCTATCCGGCAATCGTCAGTACTACAGGAAAACCCATTCAATCATTAAAGAAAACCCAGAGCGGTATAAATGAAAACCTGAGAGGTACATTTACTGTATTTCAATTTGCCGCAACAATAGCATTACTTGTTTCTACACTTACCGTGATTAAGCAGGTTCGCTTTATGGAAAATACCGATCTGGGATTTAACAAAGAACATACTTTTGTACTGCCTATGTTCACTGAAATCAAGGATAATTATTCAACATTTGAAAATGAAATTCTTGCAAGCCCTCATATTAAACAAATGACCTGTTCGAGAGCGGTTCCCGGACGAGGTCAGGAGGCAAATGTGTTTACGGTTGATGATCAAAGATGTGCCGTTTACGATTGGGCGGTAGGAGACGGTTATATGGAAATGATGGACTTTGATATTATTGAAGGCCGTGGATTTCATAAAAATAGTGAGGCCGATAAAGGGAATTTCATTTGCAATGAAACAGCTGCCAAAAAATATAACTGGAAACTGGGAACCAAAATAAACGACAAACAGATCGTGGGTATAATGAAAGATTTCAATTTAGTTTCTTTAAGGGAAACCATTGAACCCTTTGTATTTCACAAAGCATATTCATTGGATGAAACCAGAACTATTAGTTTGAAACTGAATGGAAATAACACCAAAGAAGCACTTGCAGATATAAAAACTGCTTTTGAAAAGTTTTGTCCTGAAATTCCGTTTAAGGGGCATTTTCTCGACGATGAGCTGAATATGCTTTATGCGAAAGAGAGTCAACAATCCAAACTGATCACCTTTTTTAGCATATTGTCTGCCATTGTTTCCATGCTTGGCATTCTGGGACTTTCTATTTTCATGTGTCAGCAGAAAATCAAAGAGATTGGCATACGTAAAGTAAACGGTGCGAAAATTTCTGAAGTATTGATAATGTTGAATAAAAGTTTTGTAAAATGGGTTCTTATTGCATTTTGCCTGGCAACTCCAATCGCAGTCTGGTTGATGAAACAATGGCTGAACAATTTTACATTCAAAACAGAATTAAACTGGTGGCTTTTTGCCATTGCCGGATTTGTAGCATTGGCGATAGCCCTGTTAACGGTATCCTTTCAGTCGTGGAAGGCCGCTGCAAGAAACCCTGTTGAGGCACTCAGGTATGAATGACGACATCCGAATCCCTGTGTATTGAAGGCACTGCGTTACGAGAAGGTTCCTATTATTTTTCAAAAGAAGAACCAGATTGCTGCCATTTTAAATCCGACTTCCATTTTGACAATAAAGAATTAAAAAACATAATAAATATTAGTAGAAAACCATTTCAATAAAATAAAAAAAATAGCCATGAAACGAATGAACCTGTTTGTTGTTGCAATCTTTATTGCATTAACTGCTTTTACAAAAACCTATCAGATTGATGAAAAACATCATCATGTTTCAGAAAGCCAATCCATTCTTGTTGATGTTTCGCATGGACAAAAATTCTGGAACGATCCAGAGACTATGATTAGTGGTGATTTTAACCGCGTAAATTACCTGAACGATGAACTGGCAAAATCTGTAGAATCCCTGCATGCCAAAATTGAATTCATACATAATGAAATCGATACAGATAAATTGAGGGTTTGTGATGCCCTGTTTATTCATGTACCAACTTCGCAATATACTCAATCCGAAATTAAAGCCATCAACTATTATCTTGAAAAAGGAGGTTCCTTATTCCTGGTTATGGAGGTGGATTACTGGTCAACACTTGAGCAAAGCAATGTTAATGACCTGATTGAACCTTTTGGATTGAAGTTTGGTGATCAGATCGATGATCCTACATCTGGGGGGCATACCAAAGCCGGGAATATTACCAGAAAGGCATTGAAAATACCCTTCCATGGTGGCAGAATCATTGAAGGTGGCATTCCATTTTGCTACAGCGATCATAACAACGAAAATGTGTTTGGGGTCTCTAAAGAACTAAAAAGTGGTGGAAAAATAATTGCAATGGGAGAAGCCATGGTATCGTTGTTCATGACCAGCTGGAACGGAGTTGATGGATATGAATGCAGTGATTTCATGCACTATGCTTTTCATTATTTGCTGAATTGATCATGTCATAAACGAATAAACCTGTTATAAATAAAAATCAATCCCATGAAAATGAAATCCATACTCTTTTTGAACATTATCTGTATATGTTTCCAGAATGCTTTTGCACAGGAAGCCCAAACGATTAACGACACCATTTATTCTGAAGTTTTAAATGAAGAAAGGGAAATCACCATCAAACTTCCTGTTTCATATGATCAGGAATCCAATGAAAAATACGATGTAATTTATCTTACCGACGGAGAATGGAATGAATATCCATTTTCCTTCATTTATAAATTCGCTCAAGACGAAAGCTATGTCCCACCGGCAATCATTGTTTCGGTTAAGAATAAATACATTGACGGAGCCAACCAGAGAGACCGTGATTTTCTGCCTGTAAAAGTACCCCAACCGGCCATATCGGGTGGAGCAGATAATTTTCTGGATTTTCTTGAGCAGGAACTAATGCCATATATCAACACAAATTATAAAACCAACGGTCACAATTCATTATACGGCCATTCATATGGTGGACTTTTTACTGCCTATGCCTTGCTTACCAGACCGGCAGTGTTTGATTACTATTATGCCACCGACCCTGCATTCTGGTTCAACGATGAATATATCATTCAACTTGCAGGAGAAAAGCTTGAGTCGCTTCCACCAGGAAAAGTTTTCTGGGTTGCCGGGATCACCGAAAGTCATAAAGGAATGAAGATTGACAAAATGGATTCGGTTTTGCAGGCAAAAGCACCTGAAAACCTCCATTGGAAAGTTGTTACCTATCCCAATGAAAAACATAATTCGGTGCGCCTTAAAGCCATGTACGATGGTATCAAATATGTATATTCAGGCTATACCACCTCTCCGATGATGATTCACCCAATGGGCGGTACACTTATGCCTGACTCTGCAATAGGTATCTTTATACAAAATCAGGGCAATGCCAGATATACCCTGGACGGAAGTACACCCACTTCTGAATCAATGGGTATCAGGTCTCTTGATGAAATAAAAGGACCTGTACAATTAAGCGTTAAATCCTTTTCGACCAGCGGTAGGTATGACCATCTTATAAGCGAAGAATTCAAAACCGGAGAAGCTGTAAAATCTGTAAAAAAAACACGCAAAGCAGAAGCGGGTGGACTCCGTTACTCCTTTTACAAAGGCAGCTTTGAGAAAATCCCGGATTTCGATGATATGAAACCTGAACAAAAAGGTATTGCCAACGATACATTCAGAATAAGCAAGTTGGGAGATACTGATTTGGCCTGTTTGTTCGAAGGATATCTGGAAATCGACCAAACAGGAAATTATATCTTTTTTCTTCGCTCAGATGATGGGTCCAGGTTGTACATCAACGAGCAATTAATCATCAATAATGACGGAATAAAAACCCAACCTGAACCCAAATCGTATGTCGTTCCACTTGAAGTAGGATTCCATCAAATTAGGATTGAATATTTTCAATATAAAGATGGAAAGGATTTTAGTCTGCGCTATGTGAAGCCTAATAGGTATCAGTCAGAACGCATACCCAATAGTAAATTATACCATTGACCAATTAAATCATAAGCTGTGTTTCAATTTATCCTGACATTTTATCGAAAATATCTCCTGCGGAATAAGCTGAACATCCTGAATATAGCAGGAATGGCTTTTGGGATGTTCACATTTATGTTCATTTATTTTTATGTTTACTGCGAAAGCAATTACGATCAGTTTTTCGATAACAGCAAAAACATCTATCATGTTTCATTGAATATTCATCGCAATGGGGAAGATTTGTTGTACTCAAACACCCCTATCAGGCTTGCAGAGGAGGCAAAAGATGAAATTCCGGGAATAAAATCCACAGCACTATACAGTTCTGTTTTAGAAACTGTTATTGCCAGAATTGGAGAAGAAACATTTTTAAAACCTGAAGTTTTTTATGTCAATTCCGAATTCTTCGATGTGTTTAGTTATAAATCCATTGAGGGAAATTTGAGCAATGCCCTTTCCGGACCGGGTAAAGCTGTTTTGACCCAAAGTGCCGCGCAAAAATACTTTGGAACAAGCGAAGCGCTGGGAAAGCAAATGGAAATTCTTCACAGCGATAAAGCACCTCTGTTGGTCACGGTATGTGCAATCATCGAAGACCTTCCCGCAAACAGCAACATCCATTTTGAAGTAGCCTGTCATAAAGATGATTACATTGGTTTAATCGGGGATTTTTTCGACAACTGGTATTTTAAAATTAGTCAGTCATATATTGAATTGTATGAGCATGTGGAGCCCGATGAAGTTTTGGGTTCCCTGAATAAGCTGATTGATAAAAACATGAATGACCATAGCAATGCAAATGCTGATATCGTAACAGCAAATCTTGAAAGAATAAAAGAAAAACATTTCCAAAGGAATTATACGCTACAACATCCATCTGAAAAATTTATAAGCAGAAGCTCTCTCATAATTCTTATATCTGTTGGATTCATAACCTTGATTATATCATGCCTGAATTTTATCAATTTTATGGTTTTTCAAAGTACCAAATACTTGCGGGAAATTTGTATCAGAAAGGTTAATGGCTCCGGAAAGTCAAGATTATTTCTCATGCTTCTGAAAGAATCATTATTGCTGTCACTGATCCCAATGCTGCTATCCTATCTGTTCTTCAGAATAGTATCCAATGGTTTGTATCAGCAGTTTGGATTTACTGTAAACACCATTGAAATAAATTCATCAAAGTTCTGGTTAATCCTTTTCTTCATACTTTTGGGTAGTGCACTGATCTCAACAATCTATCCAATGATCAGGTTAACGATAGCTCAACCTGTACAACTTTTGCAAACGACCAGAAACAACAATAAGGGATTCAAAAAAAGTGCTGGTTTGTTTACGATCATTCAGTTGTCATTGTCAGTCATCCTGATCTCAGGCATCTTCCTTATCAACAGGCAAATAACCTACATCAATGAACAAAATATTGGATTTGACAAGGATAAAATACTGGTATTTGCAGCTCCAATTGCAGAAAGCAACATTGCCTACCTTGAAAAAATGGATGTGTTTAAGAATGAGGCAAAAAAAATTCCGGGTGTTCATGCACTATCGGCCTCCGCTTCAATTCCCGGAGAAAAACTGATTACCTATGATTTTGGTTTAAAAAACAAGGCAGAATCCATGAATAAGTACCTCGGGCTTTCAGCAGATGAAGATTTTTTTGAAACTTATGGGATCAAGTTATTGGCAGGAAAAAGCTTCTCTCAAAATCCTGAACTGAGAAACAAGGAAATCATCATCAATAAAGCCTTGTGTGAAAGACTTGGATTTAATAGTTACGATGAGGCTATTGGGCAGGAAGTCAATCTGAAAAGCGGAATTATTGCCGGTGTTGTTGAGAATTACAACCATCTGTCGCTGCATCAGGAAACCAAACCCCTGCTTTTTGAATACAATTTAAACCGGCTGGGCTATTTTTCAGTTAACATTGGCCAAAAAAACCGAAAAGAAAACATTGCAGCACTTAAAGTACTTTGGGATCAAACATTTATGAACAGTCCCTTTCAGTATTCATACCTGTCTGACAGACTTAATCAACAATACATCAATGAAAGCAGGCTTGTAAAGATCACATTCCTGTTTACCGTTGTTGCCCTGATCATTACTTTTTTGGGAATCATCATCACCAGTATAAATTTATCAGGTTTAAGAACAAAAGAGATAGGAATACGTAAGGTGAATGGTGCAAGAATCTCACAGATTGTTGCAATGCTAAACAGTGATATTATCATCTGGGTTGCAATCGCCATTGTTTTTGCAACTCCTGTTGCCCTGCTCCTGATGAATAATTGGCTCGAAAATTTTGCTTATCAGACAGAAATTGCTTGGTGGATTATCCCGATTTCAAGTATAGGAGTTTTAGGATTAGCATTGTTCACTGTAAGTATTTACAACTGGTTGGCAGCGACCAGGAATCCTGTCGAAGCTCTCCGATACGAATAGAGGATCGATAGATTCCGAATCTTCCTGGATTAATGCACTCTGAAACAAGAGTTCAAAATACTTATTTTATGAAATATTAAAAAACAAAAAAACTAAAATAGTGTTAATCGTTAGCTGTATTTCAATTACAGGCCTGACAAATCCATTACAAACAAAAGAGAATCATAAATCTTCAAATCCAATCCATACAATCCTTATAGTTATATCACATGAAAGAAATTCTGAAACAATCCTGAATCAATGACGGAAGGCGATATTAACCGTATTAAATATCTGACCGTGAATTTATGAATGATGTTTTGATGTGGTTACTGAACTAGCCCAATGAGTAGCTGAGTTAAATTAGTAAGTACCTATAATAAAATTAATTAGTAAAAAGAAGTGATCGGATTTTTTTATAAAATACGGATCCTGCAGTGCTTTGTCTATTTTGAAACTGTTTGATATTAAGAATAACATTTAGCAACGAAAACCTGCCAACAAATAATGCTGACGAAGGTGAAGAAATAAACAAAGTACAGATAACCGAATTGCTGAAATTTATTGATTCATTGGTTAATGAAAAGGATAAAAAACGCATATATAAGGAGTTGGGAAAACAATGCCTGTATTCCGGAAATTATAATAAGTGGATAGTTGGTTTTAAAAACAACATTGATGAATTTTTTGACATGATTCAAGGGGATGAAGCAAGCTACCGGGATAAACTGGAACACGATACCGAAAAATCAATTATTACTCTTATTGGTAAAAAAAACGATGCATGTACCTGCGGCTATGCCGATTGTGAAGATCCTCCCAGGTCTTTATGTAATTATTGTTGTAAAAGATTTCAGGAAAAAATGTTTGGCTTGCTGCTAAATATAAAAGTGGATGTCAGAATTGAAGAAAGTATTTTACTGGGTGTAGAAAGATGTACAACAACCATTTTTATAAACCCCGCAAAACCTCATTATGAGTTATAGCACCCGTAAACAAAATTTACACGGCTGTTAAAATAATTGACAGAACTCGAACAGTGCTTTTCATAAATACCTGTATACCAGGCTATTTTAGTTTTGGTCTTTGATTTGTAATCTCAAGTAAAACCAAAAATTAAAATTCGTATGCTAATTATCATATACTTGTTTTTTGTGTTATTTATATCCGGATTCTGCAACAAAAATCCGGATCAGGAATATGAAGATATCTTTCTTTTAAAAATATATTTAAATAAAAATAATCCCCCTTGATACTTTATTAATTCAACAAAGCAGAAAACAGTTATCAACATCAAAAACAATTAAACTTTAAAAAAATGAAAAATCATTCAAAAAACATCGCTTGTATTATTTTTCTATATCTGGTTACTTTAGTAACCGGCTCTGCGGAAAATATAAGCGAAGAAAACAAAATCAAAACTATTATCAGTAGTTACGAACAGGCGCTGAACAGTGCCAACACTGAAAAAATTGAGGGATTATTCTCAAAAGACGGCGTACTGGTTCTTCAGGGTTCACCAGCCTCCGTTGGAATTGATGATATTAAAGCATTCTATAATTCACTATTCAAAACGCTAAATTTCAATTTAAAATTTAATATTAAAGAAGTGGTTTATATGTCACCTGACTGGGCCTTTGTAAAAACAACCACCTCCGGTACCGTGAAATTGCTTGCCAGTAATTTTAAAAATAAAGGTGACGGTCATGAATTTTTTATCCTGAAAAAGCAGAATGGCGACTGGAAAATTGATCAGTATTCAGGTTCGTCAAGTAAAAATTCTGTAATATGAAAAGAAAATTTTATTAAACACCGTTTTGCAAAGCTGATCAATTTTCTGGACTCAAGCCTGGATGAAGATTCAATAATTCAAATCATTGAAAAGCCAGGCAGAGAATGCTCTCTTGGCAGTTTTGCCAAAGACTTTAAAAACAATCCCGAAGATTTTCTGGAAGAAATAAAAAACCGTTGGGGCGAAATCTCAACATACGACAAAGAAAAAGGATTTATCAGGATAGAAACAGCTGAAAGGTAATGTGTTTATCCGCTGGTGGACAGCAAGGTTATCTCAGAATCCATTTGGCAGTGTTCAGTTAGCTGGCAAACGCAAACCTACCAAACCATATTCGGAAAAAATGTGGAAGCCAGATGTGTCGAGTCGGTTATCTGAGGAGGTAAAAAATGTGTGTTTGAAATACAGATTTTATAACGTTCAACCCAACCATATAAAAATATGAATAAACTGATTTTAATATTAATCGCTTTGATTCCTGTGAATACAGCACTGGGGCAGGTTTCATTTATTGGTAACGGACAAAACATAAAAAGTAATAATAGTTGGTATTTACACTTGTCTGATTTTGACAAGGATGGTGATTTGGATGCCTATTTTGAAAATGCACTTTGGACCAATAACGGGAAAGGCGAATTTAAAAATACCGGTAAGCGCTTCACAAAATCCTACTTTCCGAATTTTGCCGATGTGAATAACGACGGCCTCGATGACATTATTGAGAATGACAGTATTTTCCTGAATAAGGGTGATTTGAGTTTTACATTTTATAAACACATTGAATGTGATATTCCCGTGGTTGCAGCTCATTTGTATGATCTGAACAATGATCAGTTACCGGATTTGATTGCTTGCTCTGCCTATAGTGACAGAATCCTTATTAATAATGGCGATGGTGTATTTGTCAATACAGGCGATAGTTTAGGGGGCTGGGGACAGTGTGACTATGCTGTTGGTGATATTAATGGAGACGGGTATGTGGATATTTATACGGGAATTCCCCATAATCCTCCACCTGTTTTTGATCCGGGCATAAATAAAATTTGGTATGGAAGTAAACAAGGAAAATTCACTCCAAAAGAACATCATTTGGACAAGAATGAAACCAGGAGTGTATTTTTTGTCGATGTGGATTTGGATAAGGACCTTGATTTGTTTCTTACAGACCGTTCTTTCGGTGGTCGCATTTTTTTCAACGATGGCAAAGGGAACCTGACAGATAGCGGGCAAAAACTGGGTGAATTTGTTGGAGTGGCAAATGTTGCTGATTTTGATAATGATGGCGATATTGATCTGTTTATATGTGAAGATCAGGGGAGTGCAGATGGAACAGCTTTTAGTAAGGGAAAAGCTAACAAAGTCTGGCTTAACAATGGCAATGGCTTTTTTATGGATAGTGGCCTCAGGTTAGGAAATTCAAGTACGATGTCTGTTGCTGTTGGTGATTTGAATTTGGATAAAAAGATGGATGTTTTTGCCGTTAATGTTGGAATGGATGGTTCTACTCAACCACCAACCCCATTAACGTGTGATGTTGAAATATGGATTAATAATTCTCAGAAATAACTGTGATATTTTTTGAAACTTTTAATAAATAAATTATGAATCTAAAATGGAGTCTTTCTCTGGTTCTTATATTGTGGATTTCCTCAATTCAGTTAATTGCTCAGACAAATAAATCAGAAAACAATGTAAACTATAAAATAGGCTTTTCCACATACTTTGCTCAAATTGATGATTTTGGACCTGCTTTTGAGATCTTCACAGATCAAAAAGGAAACATCTATGTATCTGGAAATACAATGGATAAAAATTATCCGGTAACCCAAAATGCTTATCAAAAGGAGCTAAAAGGTGATGCAGATGCTTTTGTTGCCAAATTTTCACCCGAAGGTAAACTTGTGTACAGTACTTTGATAGGAGGTAGCAAAAGAGAACATCACACCGGATTAACTGTTGATAAAGATGGCTGTGCCTACCTGGTAGGTGGTACACATTCTTCTGATTTCCCTGTAACACCAAACACTTACGACACTTCCTTTAATGGTGAGAAAGACTGGGGTGGTGATGTTTACCTTATCAAACTTAATCCAAGCGGTTCTGATATTGTGTTTTCCACCTTTATTGGCGGACTTGCTCAGGAAACAGCAGATGTTGTTCATGTAGATGCCAAAGGGAATGTTTTAATTGGTGGCTGTACCGGCTCTTCTGATTTTCCTGTAACCAACAATGCATTTGATAAACAATTCAGGGGATTTGAAGCATTTTTGGCTAAGTTCAGTCCCGATGGTCAAAAATTATTATTCTCTACCTTTATCGGAGGTTCAGAAAATGAAAGCTTGACCAGTATTACGACAGATGCTGAATGCAATGTGTACGCCGCAGGCTATACCCGTTCAAACGACTGGCCGTTGACCCAAAATGCTCTTAGAAAACATGGTGAAAATATAAAAGACAGTGAATGGTGGAAGGGAACCGATAATTACCTGGTAAAACTAGATGAGGAAGGTTCGAATCTTATTTATTCATCTTACATTGGAGGAAAAAGCCGACCTGTTCAATCGCTTCGATGGTTTGCCCCAAATAAACTATTGCTGGCCGGCAATACCAATTCACAAAGTTTTTCAATTACTAAAAAAGCATTTAGCAAAGATAACAAAGGCGACCGGGATGGATTTATTTCCGTTTTTAATTCAGAAGAAATGAAACTGGAATATTCAACCTTATTTGGAGGTAATCAGTATGATTTTATTTCAAGTGCCTTTTTTTTAAAGAATGGTCAGATTGTTATAGGCGGGGAGACAAATTCACCTGATTTTCCGCTTACCGGCAATGCATTAGATTCAGTATATCCTGTTACTGACAGCACGTATAATTCGGGCTTTTTTGGAAAACGGAAGTTTTTTATTTCCATAATAGATATTGAAAACAATCAATTTATCTATTCTTCTTTTTTATATGGAAACAAAAGACTTAGCATTTATCCGGATGAAAAGGGAAATATCGGATTTTTAATTGAAACAGATATGACGAATTTTCCTGTTAATGGTAATGCTATTCAAAAAACGCCAACCTCTTTTGTTGTTGGGCAATTATCAAGAAAGTAAAATGCGTTTCATTTTCAATAGAAACAACATGAAAAAAGAAATTATAATAATCATTTATATTCTGGCACATAATTTCTCATTTAGCCAGCAATTCACTGATTTATACGGTGATTACCTTAGCCAAACTCCTCCGGGTGATACTGCAGTGGTTTTTGCTCCAGGAGTTGTTTCAACCAATAAACCGGAACACAGCGCAGCAATATTTTCACCAGATGGAAACGAAGTATTTTGGTCGGAACGAAAAATAAAATACATGCGCCGAATTGACAATCGTTGGACAGTTCCGCAAGCACTGGATCTGTTTTGTGATAGTACACGAATTAATGACCACCCCTTCATTTCAGCAGATGGGAAACAGCTTTACTTACATTCAGAAGGTAAGAAAACATCAAAAGAGGGATTGGTTCCGCAACAATGGACAAGGTATAACAATCAGGATATCTGGATTGTGGAAAGGGAGAAACAAGGTTGGAGTGTACCCATAAGTTTAAGCCCGGTTGTTAACAACAATTACCTGCAGGCACAGGCCAGTTTTAATAAAAATGGTGATGTATATTTTCTGAGCTACCTCAATAATGTAGATGGGGAATGCGGAATTTTCATGGCAAAATTTAGGAACGGGAAGTATTTATCTCCAGTGGCTTTGCCTGAAAGTATCAATTCAAAAGCTCAGGACTGGACTCCCTTTATAGCTCCGGACGATAGTTATCTGATTTTTTCATCGTATCGTGAAGGAGGTTTCGGACAGGGCGATTTGTACATTAGCTTTCATGACACCATACAGGACATATGGTCAGAAGCCATAAATCTTGGTAAAGGAATCAATACCGGCGTACAGGAACGATTTCCGGCAATTAGTCCTGATGGAAAATACATCTTTTTTACCCGATGGACAGAAGAAAACGGACACGACATTTTTTGGGTAAGTGCTGCTATTATTCGGAAACTTAAATTGAAATATAGTAATCGATAAAAGCAATAATAATATATACACATAAACGAACTTAAAATGAAGACTTTAACACTGATTATCATACTTATAACGGCAGCAGCAACTTCAATTTATGCTAAGAAAGCAAATGAAGACAAAGAAATAAGAAAGGTTGTGTTTGCCTACGAACAGTCACTTAACAAGGCTGATGTAAATATGGTAACGCAACAATTTACTGAAGACGGAATTCTTGTATTGCAGGGTTCACCAACAATCAAAGGGACTAAAGCGGTTAAAGAATTTTACGAGTTCATATTTACAAAAATCGATTTTGACATCAAATTTATTGTAGAAGAAGTCGTTCAGATGTCTCCTGAATGGGCTTTTGTTCGAACAATCACACGTACAAACGATCCAAATGACCTTAAAGAAGGTGGTCATGAAATTTTCATTTTAAAAAAGCAACCTGATGGTAATTGGAAAATTTCAAGATATGCGGGGTCTGCAGCAAAATAAGAATGGGTGAATAACTTAATACAACATGATTAAACAAATAACATTTACAATTCTGATAGGCTTAATGTGCTCAAATATTCATGCACAAAAAATTGTTTGGACAAAAAAAGCCAATCTGCCAAAACCCATGAGAGGAACAGCCATTTCCTGTAATAACAAAATTTATTTTATGGAAGCCAATAGGGAATCAGGAGTATATGAGTATGATCCACTAACAGACAAATGGCAGAAGAAAACCGACATGATAACCTTTGGATGGAATCTCAATTTAGCAGAAGTAGATGGTATCATATATGCTATTGGTGGCGATCCATTTAGAGACAGAAATGAGTCGTATGATCCGCGGAACAATAAATGGGAATCTCTGACAAGTTTGCCTACAGCACGACAACACAGCAATTGTTGCGTTACAAACAAAAAAATACATGTATTAGGAGGAATAACGGATTGGGATATCAAAACAGACAAACATGAAGTTTATGATCCAAAAACAAACACATGGCAAATCATATCTCCTTTGCCAACAAAAACTGAAGGCCCTCTTGTCGCACCCGTAGGTCATTCAATATTTGTTCTATGTGGGGATACTATGCGGGTATACAATACCCTTACAAATGAATGGACACAGAAAACAAGTAGCCCTGAAAGTATACGAGCCATGTTTGGCAGTATAGTTATCGACGAAAAAATAATTTTTCCTGGAGGACAAAACGCTAATGGTGAAGCCTCATCGAATGTTTACATGTATGACACAAAAAATGACACTTGGCAAAAACTAAACAACTTTCCCTTCCCTTTCCAGGTAGCTGGAATAACAACCCTAAACAATAAAATTTATGTGATTGGAGGTTGTAATTCAGACTGGGAAAGATTCGATACGGTTTATGAAGGAATATTGAAAAGTAAATAAGAAATACACATCTAATTTGTAAGGCACTTAAGACAGCATAACATCTAAAAAAATAAACTATGATAAAAGAATTTGAACCAATTACAGAAGGAGTCCTTAATTTGATGAATGAATGGGAATCCAAATTGCTAAATCTTGATAAAGAATTAATAATTACCAGGAGAAATAGACAGAACAGAACAATTAAACAAATTGTTGGTCATATGATTGATTCTGCATCGAATAATACTCACAGGTTTGTTCATATGCATTACCGGCCAAGTCCATTGAGATTTCCAAATTATGCTGCAAATGGAAATAATGATAGGTGGATTGCAATTCAGAACTATCAGGATGAGAATTGGGTTGATATGATTAATCTATGGAAATATTCAAATCTTCATATTCTCCATGTGATTAAAAATGTAGATTCTTCAAAACTTGAAAACGAATGGCATTATAGTGAAGACCGTCTCATTTCCTTAAAGGCCGGAATCATCGATTATCTAAGACATTTTAAATTGCATCTTGATGAAATTGATGAGTTAATAAAAGCTAATGGATAAAATTTAATTTCTATGTCAGCTTACTTGAAAGCAAATGTTGATATTAAAGACTCAGGAACTTTTTCCGGCGGTAAATCCAGTTGGAAAATATTTATTCTTTACCCGCTGGACCAAAGAAAATCAGCACGATATTTTCTGTAGCACCAAAATCATTGAAAAACTTCGTTTACAAATAAAAAATATAAAGTCATGAAAAAATAAAAAAACTTTAACCATGAGTGCATTAATATTGGTTAGTACAATCAGTGTATTTGCAGGAGTACTGGCTTTGGGAATTGCATTGTTAATGGTATCTTTTCAATCATGGAAAGCAGATATAACAATTCCTGTCGAAGCTATCAGGCATGAATTGGGTTGACCTGACTTTTGGAAGAAAGGAATCCTCTAAAGTGTTGCGACTTCCCAACAAAAACAAAACACAGCAAATTAATTGGTGAATTATAAAAGTCAAATTATGAGATACTGGGAACAAAAAGAAAAACTTTACAAATACACGGAGGGCGTAAGACAGTTTTTCCCTTTGGCATCCGAACAACTGGATACAATGGCGAGTATAATTCATAAGTTCAATCCTGAAATCAATTCATTTTTGGACCTGGGATGCGGAGATGGATTTCTTGGTTTTTTCGTATACAATCTGTTTCCTGAATCTAAAGGTGTTTTCCTGGATATTTCGAAAGAAATGATTAAAAAAGCCAAGATAAAAGATGTAGAAAATAAATCAGATTTTATCGTTCAGGATTTAGGAGAACCAGGATGGTATAATTCCATATCTTCAATTAAAAAATTTGACCTCATCATTTCAGGATATGCAATCCACCACCTTGAAAACAAACAAAAACAAAGATTATACAACGACATTTTTGAGATGTTGAATCCCAATGGAATATTCCTGAACCTTGAACATGTTTCATCGTCTTCAGAAAAACTGGAGGAAATCTTTAATGAGTTTTTCCTCAATAATATGTCGAACTACCATAAACACAAAGGTGAAGAAAGAACCATTGAAGAAATTAAGGAAATATATTACGACCCAAATCATAAAGCACTTAATAAACTCGAATCGGTTGAAAAACAATGTAAATGGTTAAGAGAAATCGGATTCTCAAACGTAGATTGTTTTTTGAAGATTTTTGAACTTGCACTGTTCGGTGGGATAAAAAATTAGACCTGTTTAAATGATTAACAGATAAAACAAAAAATGCTGTGAAAATTCAGCATTAAACGCTTATCCCTTTTAAAATACAAAACTGAAATTTTAAATAGACACTCCTATTATGAAAAGTATTTTAATCCTTACAACTTCGCTGTTTTTTATGGTAAGTAGTTTGTATTCCCGGAATTATTCCAAAGTATATATTGATTCAAATGACAGCACAAAATATTATTATTGCGTAGCTCCCGATTCTCAGCCTGTAGGATTATTGATTTTATTACCGGGAGCCAGGGGCAATTCTGAGTGGCCTTTAAAAACCACAAAAATACCTTACCTGGCTGCCGAATATGGTCTGGCAACCATTATGATTGATTATGAAACCTGGCTGAGTTGGTTACACGATGATGTTTTGAAATTGCTGAATTCTTCCATAAAAAATGTTATTCAAAAATATAAAATCCCCACTGATAAATGTGTAATCGGAGGATTTTCCTCAGGAGGTGCAATGGCTCTCAATTATACCGAATTAGCTTTTAAGAATCAATCAAAGACGGCAATTGTACCTGCAGGTGTTTTCGGACTTGATGCTCCGGTTGACCTCTCAGAACTTTACAATGTTAATTTACTTGAAATACAGGGATTTGTTTGCAACGGGGAAAAAGTAAAAGTGTCGGAGGAAACCAAAAATATGTATGAGAAAATGAACAAATACCTTGGAAACACAGCCGAAAACTATGAAAATTACCAGAAATATTCTCCTTTCATTTTTAACGAAAGGTACCATTCCGGTGGAAGTGCAGTTTATTTAAAAAATGTTCCGGTTAGAATCTATTCAGGAATAAGTGAAAATTATTTACAGAAAAAATCAGAATGTGGTTTTTATTTGGATAGCTCCCCGTTTTTAATTTCATTCCTTAAACACAAAGGCAATCAAAAGGCATCTTTTAAAAGTATTTACGATGATGATTATTCTCCCGATGGTGGAGAAAATTTCCGTGGCAGGCATGCCTGGCTGGGATTCGATTCGCAGGAATGTGTTAACTGGATTATGAATTTAATTGAAACAAATGAGAAATAATAAACAGACGAATAAATTTTCATACACATCAGATTATTACAAAAACTGAAATATTTAAATCTTTATTAGAAATCATAATCATACACCGCAATATTATCCTTGTTAAATAATCGAACATTATCAACAGTGCCGGTCCCTGAAAAATTAAAATTGAATCCCACAATATTACCAATGTTTGTTTCAAAAGGAATATTTAAAATCTGCTCTCCATTTAAAATTATATCCGCTATATTATTACTAACCTGAAGTTCCATGTTTTGCCATTCGTAGATATTAACACCTAATAAAGACAAATCGTTATTTCTTCCGCTTTTGGTTATATTACCCATTTTTACATTAGTAAATCCCACACACCCCTTAATGGTAAGCGGAATAAAATTCATGTCATTTTCTCCCAAAATGCAAATGGTTATGTGCGGGCAGGTAAAATTATAAATGCTGTCGCATTTTATCCTGGTTTCAAATCTGAAATCGCTGCTGCTTACGTTTTTAAAATCTGTTACATAATAATAGCTTACTACGGTAATATCATTTAAATCAATCCGGTTTACCTCAAGGTGAGTTTTATTTATATTCAATTCCCCATTGTTTATTACATCCTTGCTCCTGATATATCTGGGCATTTGGTCCATGTAACCGTTGCGAACCATAGCCAACCAGTTGTTAGTGTTAATTTTTACCTCGGTTCGTTTGATAATGGAATCATTTGCAAACAGTTTTGCTTCATGATAACCGGGATAATAATAAATGCTGGTATGATTGATATCCGATTTTTGTACCCTTTCCCTCTGGAGTTCGTCCCACGATTGCTGGATAAAAAAACTATCGGCCGTAACATTACTCACGTCATAATTAAAAATAGCAGTATTGGGAAGTCCGCTTGAGGCAGAATATTCACACGAAAAACTAACCGAATCAGCGTCAAAAACAATGTTTTCGTTTCCCATATTAAAAGGTTTTATTTTTTGAAACAAAACAATGGTCAGAACAATTACAATAAAAACCACAACCGAAACTACAATTCTTTTTCCATGCAAGCGGCTTGTAAATTTTCTGTTTTTTTTCAGAACAACATTCTGGTTACTTTTTTTAAAATGTAGCCAATTTTCGTATTCCAGAAATCTTGCAAGCGCATCTAAAGTAGCTGGCTGAGGAATATTGGCTGAGTCCTGTTTCCATATCCTTTTAATCGTTGAAAGACTTAAGGATATACCGTTATTGTTCTCAATGAGGTCTATCAGATTAAGATAATCTCGTTGCTTCCAGTCCTGGCTGTTAATCCATTTAAGCTTTTCTTCGATAAGCTGTTTGCAGTACCGAATGTAATTCAGTTCTGTATTAGACATTTAAACGGTTTTTGAACGTTAAATGAATGAAAAAAAAACTGAAATTCAAAAATTATATCATCATTATTATAGCACGCTTTGAAAACATATAATTAAAAAAATTAGCCATGAAAAATTTAAAAACTTTAACGTTGAGCACTTTGATATTGATTAGTTCAATTAGTGTATTTGCACAGAATACAATTCCCTTCACCCCGGAATACTGGGAAATAGAAAATGCCGAAAACGAACCGCAGGAAATAAAACTTACTACTCTTTACGGAACAGATTGTTTGCATCTTGCGGCCAGGCACTTTGCCTTTTTAAAAGACAGCACTTTAGATAATTTCAGGCTCGAAATGGACATAGCCGGGATTGTCATGCCTGGATTAGGATTCAGGGCGATTGATAAAAGAAATTATGAGTACATATATTTAAGGATAATGTCAAATAATAAGGGAGATGCACTCCAGTATTTTCCGGTATTTAACGGCGGTTTTAGTTGGCAGCTATACAATTACCCTGATTTTGAAACATCTGCAAGTTTCCCGGTAAAGTACTTATTTACATCGTATGTGGATTCTGATAAAACCTTCGACGAACAGAATAATGAATATGTAAAAGAAATCTTTCAAAAAAATGGAACTGCCCTTGGTGACTCACTCGGAGTTATGAAGACGGATTCAGCTAACTGGATGGTTGTTGATTATGAGAAACTTAGAATATATGAAATCAAAGGTTATCCGGATTCACTGGCAGTTTACAGCCAATTGGAATGGATTCATATTAAATTAGAGGTAGCAGGCAATCAGGCAAAATTATATGTAGAGGATATGAATTCACCTAAAATGGTAATTCACGAGTTAAAACATACTAACGTTTCCGGATTTTTATTGCTAAGAAATTATATGGTAGAAAGTTATTTTGCCAATGTTACAATAGAGGAAATTGATTCTCAGGACAACAGTTTTAAAAATAAGGATGAAACTCCTGCTGAATACATTTCGGAATGGGTAATTTCGGATAAATTTAAAAGAAAAGATCAGGATTTGGAAGCTCAAATCGATTCGGTAAAAACCACTACAAAAAATTGGAGACCTGTAAATTCTGAATCAAGTGGTTTGATAAACATGAGCCGGTATTTTGAAGAAACTAAAGGAACTGTTTTGATGAAGACAAGCATAAATTCTCCAACTGAAAAAAATGTTGAAATGCAATTTGATTTTTCCGAACACCTTGTAATTTCATTGAATTCCAAAGTTATATTTTCAAATTCACTTCCAATGGGAGACAACAGTGGTCGAGTAATTGTTGGCGACCAAAAAATAAATTTAAGCCTTAAAAAGGGAAACAACGAATTGGTATTTGTTTTAAGCTCTGATGCCTATAAAGAAAACTGGGGTGTAATCGCAAAACTTTCGGATTTCAATTAAACATTTTTTGTTACAAAAATTTTTAAAATCACGTAAATTAAATTAACACTGGTGTAAAAATATTTGACAAACCCTTTTTTTATAATCAATCCTATTTGCTGTAAAACAGCACCTTTTATTTTTGGTCTTGTATTTGAAGGTTTTAATCTATAAATAGTTGCTAGTACAATTCGAGTAATACAAACTAATTAAATTTAACCAGCAATCTGCATAAAAAACGACAATGCACAACCTAAAAATAACATTTCGTCGACTGATAAAAGACAAAGCCTTTTCATTCATTAATATTTTTGGATTGGTAATAGGCATTTCCTCTTTCCTGGTTTTGTTTATCCATGTTACAAACGAAAAAAGTTTCGATAAACATTTTAATGCGCATAAAAACATTTTCCGTGTAACATCGGTACCGGAAGGAAGATCAAATGCCAACTGGGCCCGTAGTCTGGGAATTATATACGAAGTTTCATCCAAAATCCCTGAGGTAGAAATGGCAACCCAGTTTTCAAATTGTGAAACAGGAAACATTAAAATCGAAGAAAACTCCTTTCAACAAAAAAATATTATGGCCGTTGATGAAGCTTTCTGCAAAATGTTTGAGGTGGAGTCACTGCTTGGAAACCTTAAGGAAATTAATAAGCCCAACACCGTTTTTGTTTCTGAAGATTTTGCACGGTTACATTTTGGAAACCTAAATCCCATAGGACAAATTATAAAAATTGAAGCCTTACAATATGTTCGTAATGTTGGTGATTATGAAATAAGAGGAATTATCAAAATCACACATCCCAAAACACATTTTAAATATGAACTTTTGCTTTCCCAAAAAGGAGGATTACAGGAACGTTTTGAAAGCCTGCCCGGTAGAAAAATACAGTGGACATATAATTATTTCAAACTTCAAAATGGGGTCTCACCTGAACTTGTTGCAGAAAAGATAAAAGATTTTTGGGATAAAAGCTCCACAAAACAAACCCGGGGTCCTAAAGAGTATGATTTTTCGTTGTTTCCGATAGATGATATTCACCTAAAGTCAGACTACCGTTTTGAGTTACGCGAAAGCTCAAGTAAAATAAATATTTCACTATTTGTAATTGTATCGGTAGTTATTCTAATGGTTTCCTTGTTGAATTTTACCAACCTGAATATTGCAAAACTTATTAAACGTTCAAAAGAGCTGGGATTAAAAAAATCGATTGGAGCAAATCAGACACAAATTATCAGGCAGGTTTTAACCGAGGTGTCAATTTTTTGTTTGCTGGCAATTGGGTTTTCGTTACTGTTGATTCAAGGTGCCGAATCGTTTATCAATCAATTATTTGATATCGAATTCAAAATATTTTATAACGAGCCCGTTATTTACTGGAGTATTTTGGCGATTATCGGAATCTGCCTTTTGGTCACAACTCTTTTTGTTTCGGTATTTTTATTGGGCAGAAATTCAACAATTGATATTCTTGCCAAACAAAATAATTTCTCAGGAAGTTATGTGTTAAAAACACTTTTAATTGGACAGGTTACTATCGTTATAATCCTAATTACAGGCACCTTTCTGGTAAACAAACAGATCGACTTTATTTTAAATCAGCCGCTTGGTTTCGATAAAGAAAATGTAGTTGTACTTTATATAAAAGACCTCTCAAAAGATGCTGCTGTTTTTCATAAAGAGCTGGAAAAACAAAGTCATGTGGTTTCAGTCGGAATGACAGCCCAGCATTTTGGTTACCCGTCGCAAGGATTTCCATTGGATGGTTTGGGCCTTGACGGCACGGCAGAGTTTGTTTTTGCCAATTATGATTACCTGAAAACCATGAATATAAAACTGATAAAAAACTGGATTAAAACGGAAGCGGAAGTGGTAAACGGAATGGTAGTAAACAAACATTTATACAAGCGATTAATGGAAAAACATGGCAATATGGATGCTTTGCGGGCCTATCAGGAAGCGCAGCCTTTAGAACCCGATCAATCGAGGATAAATTTTATTGGCGTAACTGAAGATTTTAATTACAGCTCGGCACACGAAAGTATTGGCGATTTTGCCTTTTATCTGGGAGAAGGGGGAAACAGAGCGCGTTTTACACATGTTCGGATAAATGATTTACATGCCGGAATGGATGCCATAAAACGGGTTTGGAACGACTATTACCCAAACCAGGAAATTGATTACTTTTTCATCGATGAAAGAATTGCCCAACAATACAAAGCTGAAACTATCCTCAGCAGGATATTGTTTGTTTTTTCAGCAATTGGAATTTTAATCAGTATTATTGGAATTAGCGCTTTAGCACTGTTTATCTCTCAACAAAGAACCAAAGAAATAGGAGTACGAAAAGTAAATGGAGCATCTGTAAAAGAAATTCTTACGGTGCTAAATAGTAGTTTTGTTTGGTGGGTTAGCATTTCATTTATTCTGGCAACACCTATTTCATATTTACTATTAAACAGATGGCTCCAGAATTTTGCTTATAAAACCACATTAAGCTGGTGGATATTTGCTTTAGCAGGTATAATCACTTTAATAATAACCCTAATTACAGTTTCGTGGCAAAGCTGGAAAGCAGCAACAAAAAATCCGGTTGAGGCGCTTAGATACGAGTAACCCGCTTTTGCACCCCCTAACTCCCTAAAGGGATAACCAGCAAAAGCTACTGTATTGAAAAGTACAAACAACAACAGAATTAAGATTGATGCTAATAAAAGACAACAAATAAATTGATGATTGTGATGAGAAAAGAAATAATAGCCGATTTAAAAAATACGCCAATCGAAGATTCAGAAAAGTCCCCTTTAGGGGATTTAGGGGTAAAAAAACCAACAAAGCTGGAAAGCAGCAACAAAAAACCCTGTTGAATCATTGAGGTATGAGAAAAGAGCATAGGGCTATGAGCACAGATTATTTATGAGCTCTTAACACTTTGCCCTTTGCGCCAGGCTCCTGACTAATTTAAAATGAAAAAAATATAGAAATCAAATACTATCATAAAATCAAAGTTCAAGACAAATGATACAACTTAAAAACATCGACAAGTATTACGACGCAAAGTTTCAACGAACTTTTGTACTAAAAGGAATTAACCTTGAAATTGAACAGAGTGAATTTGTTTCAATAATGGGGCCCAGTGGTGCCGGTAAATCAACACTTTTAAATATTATTGGCTTTTTAGACGAACCCAACGAAGGAGAATATTTATTTCTTGGAAAACCGGCCAATAAGCTAAAGGAAAAACAAAAAGTTCAATACCACAGAAGTCATATTGGCTTTATTTTCCAGGCCTTTCATTTAATCGAAGAAATGACAGTTTACGAAAATATTGAAACGCCTTTGGTTTATCGGGGAGTAAAAAGCAAAGAAAGAAAAGCGATGGTGGCCGAAATGTTGGATAAATTTAATATTGTAGCCAAAAAAGATTTGTTCCCAAGTCAGCTTTCAGGTGGACAACAGCAGTTGGTTGGAATAGCCCGTGCAATTGTTGGAAGTCCTAAACTATTGCTTGCCGACGAACCCACAGGAAATCTTCACTCTGAACAAGGTGAAATGATTATGAAACTTTTAAAGAAACTTAACGACGATGGAATGACCATCGTTCAGGTTACACATTCCGAACAAAATGCGCAGTATGGAAATCGTATTGTTCGATTGATGGATGGGTATATTAATGAAGAAAATACCAATTAACAACTACCAAATTTCAAATTAAAACTAATACTCAACAAGCAAATTACCAAACAGGTTTGGAGAATTTATAATTTCGGGATTGGATATTGGAATTTATTTGAGATTTGGATTTTAAGATTTGTAATTTACAGAAATATGAATATTAAAGTTGTCATTCGAAATTTATTCAAACACCCCTTTCTTAATCTGGTAAAAATACTTGGATTAAGTCTGGCACTTACCGGAATTATCTTTATTTCACTTTTCCTGAAAAACGAACTTACCTATGACAGGTTGAATCCAAAAACTTATCAAATTTATCGGCTTACTTTAACCGACCCGGATTTTTTAGGAGGGAAACATTTTGCAAGAATTGTAAATGCAGGCTACCTACCTGAAATCAAAGAGAGATTGCCTGAGGTGGAACAATATGTGCGATTAATGCCGGTAAGAGGAGGACTATTAAAATACAAAGAACGTTTTTACAATGTAAATCAGGGTTTTGAATGTGACAGCACTTTTTTCGAAGTTTTTGAAGTTGAATTAATTTCAGGGAATAAAAAAACGGTACTTGAAAATCCGGCTTCAATGGTTATTTCTAAAAGTTATGCAGAAACAATCTTTGGTGAATCCAACCCGGTTGGAGAGGTGCTTACTTTGCCGGCCGGACAATATTATGGCGAAGCACAAAATTTTACAGTGGCAGGAATAATGAAAGATTTTCCATCCAATAGCCATTTCCATCCCGATTTTATTACAACTCCGGTACAACACGAGTTTCAATATGGATGGTCGTGGACCTATCTTTTACTATCAAATGGAGCTAATCCCGAAAATGTTACCCGTGAAATTTCTGATTTTTTAACAGAACGGGCGCAGGTTGAACCGGAAGAATTTGAAACCAAAGTTTATCTTCAAAAGCTTACTGATATACATCTTTATTCCAATAAACTTCGTGAGATAGAAGCTAATGGAAACATCAGAAATATTTATGTTTTGGCTATTGCGGCATTTATCCTTCTCGTTATTGCCATAAGCAACTATGCCAATTTAAATCTTGGAATGTCAGGTTTTAATGCCAAATATTTATTTATCAATAAAATACTGGGATCGAATAAAGTTGCTGTGGTCAATTTCTTTTTAATCGAAGGACTATTAATATTACTTGCCACTTTGTTTCTGACAACATTGATAAGTATTCCGACAAATACTTTGATTTTTAAATTTTACGGATTAAAACTTGCACAAAAAAACCTGGCTTTTATCTTATTTGTAGTAACTGTTTTCAGCATCCTGAGTTTAATTCTGGGAATGCTCCCTGTTCTAAAATCGATATTAACAGCTAAAAAAATCAATACTTCTGTAAATTTTGGCAGGGGACGAATCAGCAGGGGATTGATAGTATTTCAATATGCATTTTCAATTGCATTAATCATTTCTGTTATTGTTATTTCCAGACAAACCAGTCATGCACTTAAAAATGGATTAGGTGCAAGGGAAAATAACATTGTAATATTTGAATCAGTACATGCAAGCCTTCAACAAAAATTTGAAATATTTAAAGAAGAGTTGCTTAAATATAACAGTATTCAACATGTTTCGGCAATGATGGAACCTCCGGGAGGAGAAGCGAATGACATGTTTCCTTTTGAAATGGAAGGTTTTGATACTGAACAAAATGAAGATCAATTTAACCGGATTGGTGTTTTCCCCTGTGATTATTCGTTTGCAGATCTATTCAACCTTCAGTTTTTAAGCGGAAACAATTTTACGGCCAGCAATATAGATAATGAGGGTTCAGGGGAATATATTATTAATGAAGCTGCAATGAAAAGACTTAACTATCACGACCCGGATGAAATAATTGGTAAAACATTCAAACTCAATTTTATGATGTCGGAAACAACCGGTATTGAAATTCCTCGTGGTAAAATCATTGGAGTAGTAAAAGATTTTCACCTTTCAAGCATAAAGAAAAAAGTAGAGCCCCTGGTGCTTTTCAAACGCGATAAGCTGTGGTTGCTAAATTTTGCTGTTGCTTTTCAACCCGGAATGAGAACTGCTGCTTTGACAGATATTGAAACAGTCTGGACTTCCATGTTTCCGGAGTATCCCTTACAATACGAAGATGTTAATGTGATGTACCAAAAGGTTTATAAAGCTGAACTTTTACAGGCTCGATTATTATCTGTATTCACAATTATTGCTCTTTTTATTTGTTCAATGGGATTGTTTGGGCTGGCATTGATTATTACTCAAAACAGGGTTAAAGAAATTGGTATCCGAAAAGTAAACGGTGCCAGGGTCAGTGAAATTCTGGCTATACTAAATAAAGATTTTTTGAAATGGGTAATTCTTGCTTTTTTGATTGCCTGCCCGGCAGGGTATTTTGCTATGGATAAATGGCTTGAAAACTTTGCATACAAAACCGGACTGAGCTGGTGGATTTTTATACTTGCCGGAGTAATAGCTCTGGGGATTGCCTTGCTTACTGTCTCGCTTCAAAGCTGGAAGGCCGCTACGCGCAATCCGGTTGAAGCACTTAGGTATGAATAAGTGGAAATAAAATAACTTTCATATAAAATCATTCTAAAATATTGAAATTTATTAAATCCGGTGTAACTTTATTAAAACCAAAAATCTTTTAAAATGAAAATCAAAACAATTTTACTGTTTTTTGTAATCATGAGCTCATCTGTTGGTGTGCATGCTCAATTGAAAGGGAAAACATTCCAGGCAAAACTTGGAGAAATGGGAACCTTTAAAATGGAATTTAAAGAAAATACTTTTTTTCTGTACAATTCAGGAGGACAAACAATGGTGGAAGGAGAATACCAGATTGAAGAAAATACAGTTGTTTTAATCGATAAAAAAGGACCTATATCCTGTCAGCCCGGAAACAAAGGAGAATACAAATTCACATTGACGAATGAAGAATTAAAACTTGAACTGATTGAAGACAACTGTCCGGGAAGAAAAGCACTGGCAATTAGTGCCTGGAAAAAAATTGAATAAATAATAGAAGAGAGGATTTTATTTTCTATAAAATCCTCTCTTTGAATCCTTATTGTTTACTTATATTCTCAATCGCTGAAGTTATCCTTGCTATAGCTTCCGCTTTTCCCAACAATTCGCAAATTACAAACAAATCAGGTCCAACATTTCCTCCAACCAAACTTAAACGAAGCGGATTCATCACAACACCAAATCCCCACTCTTTTTCATTCATAAAACCTGAAAATGCATCTTTAATAGAAGCTGCTTCCCACTTTTCCACAGATTCGAACATGTTAACAATTTCTGCCAATTTGTTGGGTGTATCTTCCTTCCAGCGTTTTTTTACCGTTTTGGCATCATATTCTTTTGGTGCTACAAAAAAGTAGTAACCCTGATCCCAGATATCAGAAACAAATTCACATCGTTCTTTGATTTCAGCAACTACTGCATTTATTTTTTTGTCTGAAGCTTTAACTCCCTTTTCCTCAAGAATTGGTTTAAATAATTCTGAAAGTTCTTCAACCGATTTTCCCTGGAAATAGTGTTTATTAAACCATTTCGCCTTTTCGGGATCGAAGCGTGAACCTGATTTAACAACTCGATCAAGGCTGAAAATTTTACCTAATTCATCAAGAGAAAAGAATTCCTGTTCTGTCCCGGGATTCCAACCCAACAAGGCAAGCAGGTTTATAAATGCTCCCGGGAAATAACCATCTTCTCGATAACCCCTTGAAACATCTCCTGATTTTGGATCAGACCATTTTAATGGAAACACCGGAAATCCTAACTTGTCGCCATCACGTTTACTTAATTTCCCCTTACCAACCGGTTTTAAAATTAAGGGCAAATGTGCGAATTTTGGTTTTGTCTCTTCCCATCCCAATGCTTTGTACAATAATACATGCAAGGGCATCGACGGCAACCATTCCTCTCCCCTGATAACATGCGATATTTCCATTAAATGGTCATCCACGACATTGGCTAAATGATATGTAGGCATTCCGTCAGACTTAAACAGTACTTTGTCATCCAGACTTTTTGTGGTATTAAAAGTAACTGAACCGCGGATTAAATCCTCCTCTGTAACATCTTTATCTTCCGGCATTTTAAACCGAATAACATAATTTTCGCCTGCATCAATTTTTTGCTGAACTTCTTCTGACGAAAGTTTAAGGGAGTTATTTAGATTTTTGCGGGTACCAATTCCATAAGAAAAAGTTTCTTTATTTGCTTCAGCTTCTTTTCTTAAAGCATCAATTTCTTCAGGAGTATCAAAAGCAAAATATGCCCAACCCGATTCCACAAGTTGATCGGCGTATTTTTTATACAACTCTTTACGTTCGCTCTGACGATAGGGTCCAAATTCCCCACCAATACCAGGCCCTTCTTCCGGGTTTAATCCACACCAGTTCAGGCTTTCGATAATATATTCTTCGGCACCCGGAACAAATCGGTTTTGATCTGTATCTTCAATACGAAGAATAAAATCGCCATTATGTTTTTTTGCAAATAAATAGTTAAACAAAGCTGTTCTTACTCCTCCCATGTGAAGCGGTCCCGTAGGACTTGGCGCAAAACGCACACGTACTTTTCTTTCAGTCATTTTAGTGCCATTTGAATTTGGCGCAAAGATAAAAAATTAGTTTTCAGTTAATGCAATGAAAATAATGAATGTTGATAGCAGGCAATAGGCAAAATTGCAGTAGGCAATCATTTCTTATATTTCCTGATTACAAATATTTAGACTTTTGTCAACTTCATTTTTCAATTTACTTTTTAATTGAAATGGCATGCTTTTTATCAATGTTTAGTTTTCGATAATTACTTTATTTTGTATTTGTTAACCACTAAAATGAATAATATGAAAAAAGGATTCCGAGGATTAACAGTTTATAAAAAGGCATTTGAATTAGGTATGGAAATTTTAATTATACCAAAGAATTTCCCAAAGAAGAGAAATACGAACTAACTGATCAAATCAGACGTTCATCCAGGGCAGTTTGCCGTGCAATTGGAGAAGGATATAGGAAACGTCAGTATCAAAAACAATTTTCAAGTAAAATGAGCGACTCTGATATGGAAAATACAGAAACTCAGGTGTCTTTAGATTTTGCTTTAGAATGTAATTACATTTCAGTTGAAATTTATAATAGATTAATTGAAAAATCTGAAGAGGTAGGACGTCTCTTAAATCACATGGTAGAAAATCCAGAGAATTATAAACCGAGAAGTTGATGGAAAATTTTATACGGACATATTACAAAGAGCAATAAGCAAAAACAAAAATAAATAGACTAAAACATTAACTAATCAAAAAATGAGATTTACGATTTTGATGAATTTGCCTACTGCAATTTTGCCTACTGCCTATTACAAATCGATAATTTAATACAGAACTAAAATATAACAAACATGTACGGAAAAATTAAAGAGGACCTTAAGCATACGTTGAAAGAATTAAAAGAACAGGGTTTATACAAAAGTGAAAGAATTATCACCTCATCACAAAGTTCTGAAATTAATGTTTCAACAGGTGAATCCGTTTTAAATTTTTGTGCCAATAACTACCTTGGCCTTGCAAATAATCCTGAAGTGGTAAAAGCTGCGCAGGATGTGATGAACGAATGGGGCTTTGGACTTTCATCGGTTCGTTTTATTTGTGGAACACAGCAAATTCACAAAGAGTTGGAAGAGAAAGTATCGGAGTTTTTAGGTACTGAAGATACCATACTGTATTGCGCTTGTTTTGATGCAAACGGAGGAGTTTTCGAGCCGCTATTAGGTCCCGATTCTGCAATCATTTCTGATGAGTTGAACCATGCCTCAATTATTGATGGAGTGCGACTTTGTAAAGCACAGAGATTTCGTTACAAACACTCCAATATGGATGAACTGGAAAAATGCTTAAAAGATGCTTCAGATGCAAAATACAGGATAATAGTAACCGATGGCGTATTCTCGATGGATGGTGATATTGCAAAACTGCCTGAGATAGTTGAACTTTCTAAAAAGTACGATGCCCTGGTTATGGTTGATGATTCTCATGCTACCGGTTATATTGGTAAAACCGGAAGAGGAACAGCAGAACATTTTGGTTTGCTTGGCGAAATAGATATTATTACCACAACATTTGGAAAAGCCATGGGAGGTGGAAACGGAGGTTGTACATCAGGTAAAAAAGAAATCATTGATATGCTGAGGCAACGTTCAAGGCCATACCTGTTTTCAAATACCCTGGCACCGGCAACTGTTGGAGCAACATTAAAAGTTATTGATATGCTTACAGGTTCATCAGAATTACCTGCAAAAACAATGGCCAATGCAAAACATTTCAGAAAACAAATGGAAGCAGCAGGTTTTGACCTAGTAAAAGGAGATACTGCCATTGTTCCGGTAATGATTTATGACGAACCTTTAGCCATAAAATTTGCCGATGAACTTCTGAAAGAAGGAGTTTATGTAATAGGATTCTGTTTTCCGGTAGTTCCACGGGGAAAGGCCAGAATCAGAGTGCAGTTGTCGGCAGCACATTCTTTTGAACAAATAGACAAAGCTGTTAATGCATTTATTAAGGTGGGTAAAACCCTGGGAATTATTTGATTTAAAATTTTTTTGTTCACCATTTTACATTGACTTTATAAAACAGTAGTCATGTAAATGCTATTAGTTTGCTAATTCCCAATTAGTTAATAAATTAGTTCTGATATAAAGCAGTTCATCTCCTGCAATTATGTTAATTTTGCAGGAGATATAAGTTTTGTTGAACTAATGCAAGAGCCTGACTTAAAAATCATTAAACTCCTAAAAAGTGGAAATCAAAAGGTTTTTGAATCCATTTTTCAGAAATACAATGGAATTCTTTTTGTTTATGCAAAAGAATATGTTGTAGATACAGAAGTTGCAAATGAAATGGTTCAGGAAACATTTTTAAAGCTGTGGGAAGTCAAGGATACATTGTCTGACAATACAACTATTCAATCCTATTTGTATCGAATTACAAGAAACAATTGTCTGAATTATCTTAAACATCTAAAAGTTCACGAAAAATATAAAAAACTAACCATTGCCCGTCGAATGGAAATATCCCTGAACTATTCAGCTTTAAGTGCCGACAGTGCTGATAAAATTATATCTGAAGAACTGGAAGAAAAAATAGACTTTGCAATAAAATCTCTGCCTCCAAAATGCAAACTCATTTTTAAAATGAGCCGACAGGAGGAAAAAAAATACAAAGAAATTGCCGAAGAACTAAACCTTTCAGTAAAAACAATTGAAAACCAAATTTTAAAAGCATTGAAGATTTTAAGAAAGCATCTCGAAGATTATATCACAATTATAATCATGCTGCTTTTAAATAATTTCTAAAAAAACAACCAACATAATAGGGGTAATACCGGGTTAGGTTGTTTATATATTGATTCGATAAGTATGAAAAGTCAGGAATTAATTACAAAATATTTAAACAACGAGGCCAGTCAGTCTGAAATTCAGGAACTTAAGTCATGGATTGATAAATCTGAAGAAAATAGAAATGAATTTGCTTTGCAAAAAAACAGTCATGCTCTTTTGGCTTCACAGATAGCAACTGGTAAAAGTAATTCTGAACCAGGGCAAATTCTTGTGAAAAATCGTGCAGGAAAAAAAATTGAAACATCATTACGCAAAATATATGGAATTGCAGCAAGCGTATTTTTTCCGGTATTGCTGATAGTTACAGCCTGGTTATTGTATACACAGTATCAAAAAGCAAATCAGGAAATTTACACTGAATTTATAGCTCCTCCTAAGCATAATTCACAGGTAATTTTATCGGATGGAACCCATGTTTGGTTAAGTCCCGAGTCTAGTCTGAAATATACAAATAGTTACGGTCAACGAGACCGAACTGTAGAATTAAAAGGAGAGGGCTATTTTGAAGTTGAAAAAAATCCGGATAAACCTTTCATTATTGAAATGGATAACGCAAATATCACGGTTCTGGGAACATCTTTTAATGTCGAAGCATATCCCGAAGACAAGTTAATCAGAACTACCATCGTAAGAGGTTCAGTTGAAATTGCGTCGGAAAAATTATTCGAATCGATGGTTTTAACACCTGGTGACCAGTTTACTTTTGACATGGAAAACAATAATGCTTACGTGGAAAAAGTAAACACGGAAATTTATCGTTTGGTAAAAGACGGATTGCTGCTTTTTAAAAGAAATAACCTTTCTGAAATATGCAGGAAGTTGGAAAGATGGTACATGATTCCAATAGAATATGACGACACAGGAGATGACAATTTATTATTTACAGCAAAATTTGAAGATGAATCGATTGAAACCATATTGAAAATTGTAAATGAGACTATACCAATTAATTACAAATACATAAACAATCAAATAAAAGTTGAAAAAATGAAAAAACAGTAAATTATTAATTAATAAACCAACTAAACTTAAATACTAACTTTATTTATTAATCTAATTAAACGATTTATGAAAAACTATCTAACTAAAACACCCATTAAAATGCGTGGATTACGGGTTGTACTGCTCGTTGCCATTCTCATTGTTTCAGGGGTGCTACAGGTGTCAGCAAGCACTTATTCTGAAACAAAAAAACTTTCGTTGCGGCTAAAAAATGCCAGTATTGAATCTGTTTTGAATCAAATTGAAGATCAAAGTGAATTTAGGTTTGTTTTTAATGAAAATGAATTCGACATTACCAGGAGAGTAAATGTTGATGTAACTGACGAAAGAGTGGAAACAATTCTTGAAGATCTGCTTGAAGATTCAGGTATGAACTACAAGATCATTGACAGGCAAATTATCATTGCTAAAAATGTTTCTGCATTTAACACTACCCAACAATCCAATAGGGTGAGCGGAAAGGTTTCAGATGAAAACGGAGAATCAATCCCGGGAGTTTCTATTATTGTGGATGGAACTACTATTGGAGTAATTACCGACATCAACGGACGGTATTCGATTGATTTACCTGAAGGAAAAGATGTAATTACATTTACTTTTGTTGGTATGAAACCACAAACAATTACTACAGATGGTCGTTCGGTAATTGATATTACCATGGAAGCTGAAGTAATAGGTGTTGACGAAGTAGTTGTTATTGGATATACTTCAACTTCCCGCAGGAATGTTGCCAGTTCGATTTCTAAAATTACCAGCGACGATATCATTGGTCTTTCTGCAGCAGATGTTCGCCAGACGATTCAAGGTAAAATGGCCGGTGTACAGGTAGTAAATAACAGTGGTGACCCAGGTGCCGGTGCACGAATTATTATTCGTGGTATGGGTTCATTCTCAAATCCTGATCCACTTTATGTAATCGATGGTATTCAGGGGGGAGACATCAACTCAGTTGCTTCTCAGGATATTGAAAGTATTACGGTTTTAAAAGATGCTGCAACAACTGCGATTTACGGTTCTGCTGCAGCAAACGGTGTTGTTATTATTACAACCAAAAGCGGTAAAATTGGTGATGTTAAAGTTAACTACGATGGTTCTATTGGTATGGCACAAATTAATAAAAGATACGACATGCTGAATGCACCTCAATATGTTGATTTGGTTGCAGATATTCAGGCCGCAGGAGGATTGGAATTAACAGAAAAACTTAAATCACCATACGTACAGGAAACACGTACTGACTGGCAGGAAGAAATATTCAGAAATGCAATAGTAACTGACCATAATTTACGTTTAAGCGGTGGTGGCGAAAATGCAACCTACTCTTTCTCGGCAGGTTACCAAAATCATGAGTCTACGGTAATCGATCGTAATTTCCAAAGGGTAACCCTTGCAGCCAAATTAGACGAAAAATTGTTTAACAACCGTTTAAAATTAGGACAGCACATTCGTGTTAAAAATGATGTAAACAAAGGTCACCTGGCAAATTTTAACGATGCATTACGTATGCCTCCTTATACTCCTGTTTATGATGAAACAAACCTTGGTGGATACGGCCGTGCCGACAAAGTAACAGACTTGAATGATGCCAATAACCCATTAAACGAAGTATATAATTCAGACTTGGAAAACAGAAGGCTAAATGTAAATATTGAATTGTATGCAGAACTTGATATTTATGATGGTTTAAGGTTTAAAACACAGGCTCGCTTAGCCGGTGGAAACTATCATCAGTATGATTGGGATTATCCTTCAAACGGAGGTAACTTTGCAAGAACATCCTCTTCTATTGCAGAAACATATAACTGGTTCTACAGTGCTTTGGTAGAAAACTTTTTTTCATATGACAAAATATTCGGCGACCATAGCATCAATGCAACTCTGGGTAACTCATGGTCACCATCAAGAATTTACAGACAAGTTCAGGTTGGTGGTTCAGACTATACAAGTGATGAAATTAAAAACGTTGCCCTGGCCAATTCAAATGCGGTTAACGGCGCACAGGTAAACAGCGGAAAATCACGCCTATCATACTTTGGCAGATTAGGTTATACCTTCAGAGAAAAATATGTATTAAATGCAAGCGTAAGAAGGGATGGTTCAAGTGTATTTGGTGCAAATAACCGCTGGGGTACATTCTATGGACTTGGAGCAGCCTGGACAATTTCAAGTGAAGATTTTATGGCAAACTCTTCAATCTCTAACTTAAAACTTCGTGTTAGTTATGGTAAAACAGGGAATGATAATATTCCTCCGTTCTTAACTGCTTCAAGTGTTTGGAAGGGTAACAGTAATAATATTGTTTATTCTTTTGGTGATGGAACCAACTTTAGTACAGGCTCTATTGTTAACAGTGTAGCTAACCCTGATTTGAAATGGGAAGAAACCACTCAGTTCGATATTGGTTTCGATATTGGTTTTCTGGATAATCGTTTGAATTTTGTAGTTGATTACTACAATCGCAACAACGATGATCTGTTAATTGAAACACAACTTCCATGGACAACAGGTTTAGGAGTCCCGGGAGGGAATGCAACTCAATGGGTTAATGCTGCAAGTATGAAAAACAGCGGTTTCGAATTTGCCGTTAATTATGGCGATAATTCAAAAGAATTTAAATGGGACATTTCGTTCAATACTACTTATAGTGTAAATGAAGTAACAGCTCTTGGAACGGCAGGAGACCTTCCGATTACAAAAGGTGAATTTGTTGCCGGTATTGGGAATACAACAAGAACAGATATTGGACATCCATTGGCGTCGTATTACGGATATGTAGTGGACCATGTTGCTGTGGACCAGGCAGAAGTTGATGCTTTAAATGCAGCAGCAGCAGAAGCTTCGGGTGGCGAAGTTACAGAATACAAAGTTGGATTAAAACCAGGAGACTTTATCTGGAAAGATGTTGACGGAAACGGATACATAGATGATGAAGACAGAACTTATATTGGAAATCCATCTCCAACATGGCAATATGGTGGTATATTCAATGCCTCGTTTAAAAACTTCGATTTCCAGTTACAATTCCACGGAATTGCTGATGTTGAAGTTGTTAATGGTGGTCGTTACTGGTGGGAAGGAATGTCGAAACCATTTAACAATACTACAAATGTATTACGCAGGTGGAGGCAAGAAGGTGATGTAACTGACATACCTGCTGCCGGACAAAACTCAGGTTCGAACCTGACATTCTCTGACTGGTATGTTGAAAAAGGTGATTATCTGAGAGTTAAGAATATAACTTTAGGATATAATTTACCAGGCTCCATTTTTAATGATACCTTTAGTAAGTTCAGAATTTATGTGGCAGTTCAAAATGCTTTAACATTTACCAGCTATTCGGGTTACGATCCGGAAATCTCTACTTACGATGCAAACAACAACGATCTGATTATTTTCTCACGTGGTATCGACAGGTATCAACGTCCGAACCCAACTATGTATCGTTTTGGTATCCAGTTAAACTTCTAAAATATTGAAAATCATGAAAAATAAATTTATATACACATTAATAGTAGTACTGTTTGCAGTATCCTGTAACGACAGTATTTTAGATGTACCTAATGAAAATGACTATGATGGGCAAAGTTTTTTTACTTCTGCTACAAGTTATAGCGAAGCAGCCAATGCTATGTACACTCCTTTAATTTATCGTGGAATGTACTCACGTGGCTATTATTTTATTTTCGATTTACTTGGAAATGATGCGGAAAAGAATTTCCCCTTACAGGGTGGTTTGTTAGAATTTCCACTTTATACACATACGCCTAACAATGGTGAATTGAATGATTTATGGAATGACAATTACAAAATGGTTTTTCGTACCAATTTTGTACTTGGGTTAATGGAAAACTGGGAAGCAACTGAAGATGCTGATATCGCGTTAAAAAACAGAATCATTGGTGAAGCCAATTTCCTTAAAGCTTTAGCTTATTTCATTTTGGTAAACTGCTATGGTGATATTCCTTTAAAAGTAGATATTGCAGACCATGAAAATATTGAATCGGAAAGAACACCAGCAGCAGACGTTTGGGCAGCAATAGAATCTTATCTGGCTATTGCAGCAAATAATCTTCCGGTTAGCTATGATAATGAGGCCGATTATGGCAGAGTAACCAAAGGTGCAGCTGTTGCACTTTTAGGAAAATCATATTTATATCAAAAGAAATATGGTGCTGCGGCAACGGAATTAATGAAATTAACTCAGGCTCCTTATTCTTATGATTTGGCCGAAAGTTTGGACGACATGTTTATTTATGACCAAAAAACTGACGAAACTGTATTTGCTGTTATGCATGGCGAATGGCAAGGTTGGGGAGTTGGAAATGCATACTACATGTTTGGTGGTCAGGAAACCTGGGGTTCAAAAGCCACTCACTCAGGCCGTGCCATGGAGTATGGATTTAACGATTGGTGGAATGTATTGTTATCTGATGCTTTAGTGAACTCTTTCCATTACAAAGATGAAAGCGGTGCTGATTATGTAGATCCACGTGCAGCATTAACTTTTTATGGTGATGGAACCTTTGGCGGTGACACACATTTTTGTGATGAATGTGAAGAAGGGCCAATTGAATATGCAAGTTTGATTAAAGAAGGACAAATTTCTTTCCGTAAGTATGAGCACTACGAACAAAAGGAAAAATATAATCAACCTGAAAGTTTTATCAACAGCCAGGTTATTCGTTTTGCCGATGTATTGTTAATGGCAGCTGAAGCTTATATTGAAGACAATAATACCAGTAGTGCACTTCCTTTAATCAACCGTGTTCGTGCCCGTTCCGGTGCTTTTGAATACAGTACCTTAGGTGACCAGACCAATGCAAGAATGATTTTACGTCACGAACGTCAGATGGAACTTGCCGGTGAGCAACATCGTTTTTATGACCTTGTGCGTTGGGGTGTGTTAAAAGAAACGATTAATCCTGAAAAACAAGCAGCAATTGGTATTTCTCCGGTTGAAGACAAGCATGTGCTTCTTCCTATACCACAAATTGAAAGAGATGCGAATCCAACACTGGATGCTCAGGTTAAAAATGACTGGAACTAAAAGTTAATAACTATAAGAATCAAAAAAGGTGTTTTCGCAAATGTGAAAACACCTTTTTTATTTGATACCTTGTATAGAAATAGTTGAAATTTCGTTATGAATTTTTATGGTTTTCTTTTTAAACTTTTTGGCAGTAATTGCTTTTACCTGAAGTTCAATTCGTGCACCGTTTTTTCGTGTTCGAAATTCAGCTATGCGAATCAATCTCGTGTTATCCTCTAATTTTTCCTCCTTAAATACAGATTTGAATTTATCTTTTTCAATTCGTTTAAAAGCATCAAATTTTATAGCAAAATAACCTTCAATTCCCTGGTAATAATAAGTTCTGTTCTTTTTGTTATAACTCGCTTTGGCCAAAGTCTGGTTCTTCTTTTTTTCTTTTATCCACTTCCCTTCTTGTTGAGGAAATTGAACTGAAAGCGTATAATTGCCCTCTTTTAAATAATTAAAACCTGCCTTCCCCTTTTCTCCTGTCTCGTGGTAAGCTATCTGCTTTTGTAACCCGATATCTTCTAATATTACTTTGGTTTCAGGTGCTGGCTTTTTGCCAAACAGAAAAGAGAATACAGATAATATCAGAATTAACAATTTCATGAATAAAAAAAGACCGTTCCTAATAAAGAACGGTCTTTTATATTTTTTTATTTCTAAAACGCATCATCGAGGGTACGAATGGTTAAAATTTCTTTTAACCTTTCTTCCGAAATACTGGTTTTTAAATTGACCGATACTTTTTCGTTGGGTAATAAATCAAAATAATTGTCAGAGAAAAAACCTTCCTCATCACCAATTTGCAAATAAACGCTTTTTGCCAGTTTATCTGTTTTCAACTCAATATTAAATCCATTATCGGCTTTTGAAATTGTGGGCTCAACAGTAGGATTTTTAATATTCAATTGTTTAAATGGCTGGAAATAAAAAGTATTCTTTGAAAGCGCTTTTCCATCTTTCACCAATTCGGCAACAAAAACCATATTATTCAATTGCTTACGGTATTTCCAACGAAATTCACTAATATTTACATCATAATAATCGTTGCTGGAGTTTGCCGGAACATTCACCAGCGAGGCATTCTCCCAAATAACTTTTCCATCAAAATCTTTGATTTTTAATTTCATCTCAGCATTGATATCTTCCAGTTTATCATTTACAATTCCTACCCTGAATTTTATTCCCTCAACATAAGGACTTATTAAAACCGGTTCAAAACCTTTTTTTACGTAATACTGCAGTGCTTTCCAATTTTGATAATAATCGGTTGAACTCCAGGATGCCACGGGCCATACATCGTTGATTTGCCAGTACAAACTGCCCATACAAAATGGCATTGCCCTGCGATGGCCTTCCAATCCAAATTTTATTCCTTCGGCTTGTAAAACATGATTAACATACAAAAATGATTCAAAATCTTTTGGTTTTTTGTACTCCTGCAACATGTAATATTCAATGGTACCATTACCAATAGATGAGCGCTGATGGGATTCCATCACTTCCGAATAGATATCAAAATCTTCGGGTTCGGCATATTTTTTAACCGTTGAAATTTCCGGAAAGGATTGAAATCCATATTCACTCATAAATCGTGGTAAATGTGTTGCATAGGTTTCAAAAGGTTCTTTGCCCCACCAAACACCCCAATAGTGGTCGTCGCCGTTCACCAAATCCGGTGGGATTCCCAAACCTGAAGAAGGACTGGAGCCCCAGTAACTTTCATCCGGGTCGTACTCTGCAACCACCTCCGGAAGCACTTTATGGAAAATATCAACATAAGCCTGCCAAACTTTTTCAGGTACATCAGGGCCTTCGTTTTCTGCATCCTTTTTCCACCCCCAGCTGTCCCATGCAGTAAGTATTTCGTTATTACCACACCACAAAGCAATAGAAGGATGGTTTCTTAATCTTTTTACATTATCTATTGCCTCTTCCCGAACATTGTCCAAAAACTCCTGATCGTTTGGAAACATGGCACAGGCAAACATAAAATCCTGCCAGACCAAAATTCCGTTTTCGTCACATAAATCGTAAAAAATATCTTCTTCGTAAATTCCTCCACCCCAGACACGTAACATGTTGTTGTTTGAAACTTTTGCAGTTTCAATTACTGTCCTGTAATTTTCCTCAGTAACACGCGGCAAAAAAACATCGTTTGGAATATAGTTGGCACCTTTCATAAAAACATTGTGCCCGTTTAATCTGAAAAGAAAAGTTGTTCCTTCCTCATCTTTTTCACGAACCAACTCCAGGGTACGGATTCCAATACGTGTCTCATTAATATCTTTACTTCCTTTTATATTTATTTCTCCTGAGATATTATATAAATGAGCTTCGCCCAAACCATTGGTCCACCATAATTTAGGATTGGATATTTCAAAATCTAAATTATATTTCTCCACTCCTTTTACCAGATCGACTGTTGAGGAAGCCAATAAGTTTTCATCATTTTTAATTTCCAGTTTTGCTTTTCCGTTTGTTAGAGCATCAATCTCAAAAACAGCCGTGAAAGTTGCTTTTTCCTCTTCGACTGTATTTTGAATAATCTGAAGGTTTTCGATTTTAGCTTTGTTCCAGGCTTTTAATATTATTGGTCGGTAAACCCCACTGGTAACCAAACGGGGGCCCCAGTCCCAACCATAATGATACCCGGCTTTTCTGGTAAAAATGCTGACTCTTTTATTTCCTTCAACCTGTCCCCTTTCGGCTTGATCATTGTTTGCACCGGGATACACAAAATCCAGTGCATCATGTTTTTTCAGTCCTTCAACAATTGGTGATTTAAATAAAATATGAATCTCATTTTCCCCTTTTTTCAAAACATCCTTTACGTTGGCGGTCCACTCACGAAACATATTGTTTGCTGACAACACATTAGTACCGTTAACTGAAACTTCCGCGTATGTATCCAATCCCTTAAAATCCAGTTCTACCCTATCTTTTTCAAGAATTTCAGTATCCACAACAAAAGTTGTTTTATATTCCCAGTCAACTTTATCAATCCATTGCAAATCCAGTTCATTCAACCTGTAAAACGGATCTTCTATTTTACCATTTTCAAGTAAATCGGTATGTACTGTACCCGGAACTGTTGCCGGTAACCATTGGTTTTCTCCGGCCTGGCTAAAAATCCAGTTTTCATTTAATTCTTTTTCAATCATAACTTCTGAAACCGGTTCTTCACAACTGGAAAATACAAGGGCTAATACTACAACAACATAAAAAGGGATGATTTTCTTCATTTTTAAAATTTTACTTCTATTTATAAACTTCTGTATTCTTCATTTCAAAAGTATAAAAAATGGTTATTCAGAAAAATTTACAAAGCCAATTACATCTCCAAAATCTATACTTATTTTACATAGAAACTTTCGGCTATATAGCTTTGAAGTATAATTTTAAAAAAAACAGCAGAGTTTCTCCCACAGCTCCTTAATTATTCTTCTTTTTTTGTTGAAATTTTTAAGGGTAAGTACAACGGACAAAAACTAAATAATCCGGTTGCTATTGGTATTAATCCAACCAATCCCCACCAGCTGTCATAAAGAACTCCGACAATAGCGATAATTAAACCTAAAATTATTCTTAATAACCTGTCAATTGAACCAACATTATTTTTCATCTGTTTGAAATTTTTAATTTTTAAATTGTACGTTTAAAACAATCATAATGTAAATTGGTTTTCAAAATTCTTCTTCCAGAATATTACAAGAGGTTTTTAAAAATTCAGGACATTTACTTTGAAAGACATCGGCATTTGTTGCTGCTTCTGCACCCTCGGGAGTTGAAATATCGTAACCTGTTAGTTCTTCACAGATTAATGTTTCGTGCTTCTCTTTAAATTTTTGATTGAATTTTTTAATCAGCTCTTTGGTATTGGCTTTTTTATCCGGATCGGAAACATCGTGTCCATGTTTCATCCCAATTACCATATATGCTCCTGTAACTGCTCCGCAAGTTTCGGCGCAGGCCATTCCACCACCAAAACCACTGGCTATTCTCAATGCTGCTTTTTCATCAATTCCAAGGTCATTGGCAAATAAACTAAATACGGTTTGAGCACAGTTAAAATCGGGGAATCGGTTTTCGACAAGTTTTGATTTCATGATTTTTTCTTTAAAATTAGTTGAATTTGGTGTATAAAAAAACCCGAAGGATTAAAACTTCGGGTTTATTTTTAATTCAATTTTTTGTTTCTAAAAATTATCCCTGGCGAAAGATTTAGAGGGGCTTTTTATTCTCCTCTTACTGCAGCAACTCCCGGAAGTACTTTTCCTTCAAGATACTCAAGAAGTGCACCACCTGCCGTTGAGATATAAGAAACACCATCTGCAAAACCAAACTGGTTTACACATGCTACAGAGTCGCCACCACCGACCAAAGAGAAAGCTCCCTTTTTAGTGGCTTCAACAATTGCAGTTCCGATCGCTTTTGAGCCTTCGGCGAAGGTATCCATTTCAAATACACCAACAGGACCATTCCAAAGTATTGTTCCCGACTTTTCGATTACTTCTTTCATTTTGGCAATACTTTCAGGTCCGGCATCCAGGCCTTGCCATCCGTCAGGTATTTCATTGGCCGGAAGTATTTTAGTATTGGCATCGTTGCTAAAATTATCAGCCGCTAAAACATCGGTTGCAATAACAAGATTTACACCTTTTTCTTTAGCCAGTTTCTGAATATTTAATGCCGTTTCAATATAATCATCTTCACAAATTGAATCACCAACTTTTCCGCCATTGGCTTTAACAAAAGTATAGGTCATTCCACCACCTAAAATCAGATTGTCTACTTTATTCAACAGGTTTTCGATAATTGTAATTTTTGAGGAAACTTTAGCACCTCCCATAATTGCAGTTAAGGGTCGACCCGGATTTTTCACCACTTTATCCAGACTTTCTACTTCTCCCTCAATCAGGTAACCGAACATTTTATCATTGGGGAAAAACTTTGCAATTACCGCGGTTGAAGCATGTGCCCGGTGAGCAGTCCCAAAAGCATCGTTCACCCAGCAGTCGCCATTTTCTGAAAGCTTTCTAGCAAACTCTTCGTCGCCGGCTGTTTCTTCTTTATAAAAACGTAAGTTTTCCAAAATTAAAACTTCACCCGGTTTAACATCGGCTGCCATTGCTTTTACCTCATCGCCAATACAGTCGGGAGCAATTTTTACTGTTGCACCCCCCAAAAGTTCACTTAAATGACCTACCAATGGTTTTAAAGAGAATTTTTCTTCCGGACCATTTTTTGGTCTTCCCAGGTGAGACATAATAACCGGTGAACCACCTGCTTCTATAATTTTTTTGATGGTAGGAAGCGCAGCACGCATCCTTGTATCGTCTGTAATCTCAAAATTCTCGTTTAAAGGAACATTAAAATCCACACGAATAAGTGCTCTTTTGCCTTTAAAATCGTAGCTGCTAATTGTTTGCATGATATTTATATTTTTTAAGTTTTTTGTTGAAAATCAATCAAAGATAAGAAATAAAAGTGGCAGCTGACAGGACTTATTTTTGACTTAAAATAATTTAATGTTGTGGTAAAATAGATTTGAAACAACCGGTTATATGCGGCACATGCAAAGCCATAGTCATTAATATCGATTTGATTGCGCCTTTGTTTAATCAAATTGTTAACCCCGGGTTACACTCTCCGTCAACTAACGAATCGCTTACCCGGGGCTATTGATATTTGACACCTTCAGTGTCAGTCTTCATAATCCTGAAAGGATTAAACAACAATAACCCGGTGTGCAACGCCGGGTAAAGTGCAGAATAAGTACTCGTCCGGCGTAATTAGCTGTTCAATGGAGGCTTGTTGTTCCGGACGAAATAAAATAATCCTTCCGAAAGAATTGACGCAAAAGATTTTTATAATTTTTATAATGAATTTAATCTGTTTCAAGGATTTCGAAAAGTCCTGAGTCAAACAGGGAGCAAATAACATTTTACAATTCTAAATGTATAAAAATTCCTTATTGAGAATACAGATTTTTCGGTCTCTTCAATCCATAAAAATGGCAGAAAGTGCTATTTTTACGCCATGCTATTTAAAGATGTAGTCGGACAGGAATCTATAAAAAAACGTTTAATTCAATCGGTAACCGATGAGCGGATTAGTCATGCACAACTTTTCTCCGGGCCTTCGGGAACCGGAAAAATTGCAATGGCTATTGCTTATGCTCAATATATTTCGTGTAAAAACCGAACTGAAACTGACGCTTGTGGAACTTGCTCATCATGTCATAAATACAACAAACTGGCGCATCCCGATTTACATTTTGTTTTCCCGATTTTTAATCCTCCTGCTCAAAAACCGGTAAGCGACGATTTTCTTCCGCAGTGGCGCGCTTTGGTTTTAAATGATCCTTATTTCGATTTGGGAAGCTGGCTTAAATATATCGATGCAGGAAATGCCCAGGGATTAATTTATGAGCGGGAAAGCGATTCGATTTATAAAAAACTCAACCTTAAATCATTTGAATCGGAATTTAAGGTGATGATAATCTGGTTGCCGGAAAAAATGCATGTTGCCTGCGCCAACAAACTGTTAAAAATTATTGAAGAGCCACCAAATAAAACCCTCTTCATTTTGGTTTCTGAAGACGAGGAAGTTGTAATTTCTACCATCCGGTCAAGAGCACAACTGATAAAATTTCCTTTTGTCGCAGACGAATCTATTCAAAATGCCCTGATGAAAATTGAAGGTGTTGATCCTGAATTAATTCCCGATGCTGTTCATCTTGCAAATGGCAACTTTATTAAAGCAAAAGCCTATATCAATCCTTCTGAAGATGAGCAATTCTATTTTCAAAAGTTTCAGGATATGATGCGCCAGGCATATAAACGTGAGGTTTCGGCTCAAATAAGATGGGCAGATGAAATGGCTAAGATTGGCCGTGACAAACAAAAAGCATTTTTTGCATTTGCACTGCGATTAATTCGTGAGTATTTTGTAATGAATATGAACCACAGCAACATGGTTTATCTGAACCGCGAAGAAAAAAAGTGGGGCTTACAGTTTGCTCCCTTTATAAATGAAAGAAATGTAACCGCTTTTTTTAAAGAGTTTGAGTTAAGCATAAAGCATATTTCGATGAACGGTAATCCCAGAATAATTTTTCTCGACACTGCGCTCAGAATGGTTCGTTTGATAAAGAAATAGGAAAAATCATTTCATGCCATAAATTATTCAACAGGTCATAATTTTTTAATTTGACAAGCTGAACTCTCCCTCACTCCCTCTCTTCGCGAAGAGAGGGACGATTGTATCGTAGATTCAATCAGGGTGAGTTTCCATATAGAGTCACTCTTAATCATTGAATATCAAAAATAAATCAAGGAGTTGAGTTTTTATTGAAACTAAGGGGAAATATTTTTTTTGATCAACTGCCATCTTCCCACAATTTTCTTAGAATCAGTTTAAATAAAGCTTAAAAAAGCATAATTGGTTTTATTGGTTATTTTTGTAGTTACGAAAATTGTTCTGATTATATAAATAAGTGTTTCAGAATAATTTGAATTCAATTGACCATTTATGCACGAGCAAGATATAGATACTATTGAAAGAGGTGTTTGCAAATCGAAAACAGGCTGTTGTGCCAAATTACATGTAAACAACTGGTTAGATGACATTAAACCACCTCTTAATACAGAAAATGTGGTTGAAGTTCGGTTTAAAAATACCAGAAAAGATTATTACAGAAATGTAAATAACCTTAAATTAAAAGTCGGCGATTTGGTTGCAGTTGAAAGCAGTCCCGGACATGATATAGGCATTATTTCTGTGATGGGAGAACTGGTTGAATACCAGATGAAAAAACATAAACCAACT
>ENA-ORCQ01000066-ORCQ01000066.1-marine-metagenome-genome-assembly--contig:-NODE-66-length-100451-cov-4.451412_pt1 | contig 100451 bp, 73 predicted proteins | sample MGYA00237780_ERZ508510 | MGnify/ENA primary metagenome ERZ508510 (study PRJEB26181, sample SAMN06268981) | marine metagenome | isolation source: Tt an E2 anaerobic enrichment on eucalyptus from sediment...
TCATTCTTCCCGCAATTTTTTCGGCATCTGCTTTTGTCGGGAAAGCACCTTCTGTAGTTAAATTGCCTCCGAAAAATCTGATGGGATTTCCGTTTCTGATAAAATTTCCTGCATTATCTGTTGATATAAAGTCATTTTCAGATATAGGTATTTTTGGGAATTTGGGCAGAAAATCAACAGTTGTTGAGTCGTCGAAAGATAAATTAAAGTTAAAGCCGTTGGTGAAATTTTGTCCCTTTGCAGTAAATGAAGTAATTGCAAAAATGAGGATTATAAGTTTAAGTCGATTCATAATTGTATGATTTTGATGTAAAATTAAAAATTGCCTCCAAACATAAAATTCTGATTGAGCATTTTAACAAGATTTTATTTTATCACTTTTAATCCTTTAGAGACTGTTTAAAAATTATCCAATTGTTCTGTTATTCGTCTTTTTCACCACTTCTTCGTTGGAATTTTCTTAAATAGCTTTGGCTATTCTCGTCAATTCCGTCTTGAGTTAGTAAAAAATACTTCATAATATTTCCAATTAATACAATTAAAACAGTCTCTTAATTTTTAATTTTTATACAAATATCTATTTTTGCACTCTCTTAAAAATCAGTTCGCTTAGCGCTTAGCGCCTGGCACCATGCAAAAGGAAAAAAATGAACAAACCAACAGTTGTTAGCGGGATTAGGCCAACAGGATATTTGCACCTGGGAAATTATTTTGGAGCGGTGCAGAATTTTTTAAAAATGCAGAATGATTTTAACTGCTTTTTTTTTATTGCCGATATACATTCATTAACTACCCATCCAGCTCCTGAGAATTTACAATCCGGTGTCCGCCAGGTGTTGGCTGAATATCTCGCTTGTGGAATTGATCCTGAAAAAGCAACTATTTTTATCCAAAGTGATGTTCCCGAGGTTTCGGAATTATATGCATTTTTAAACATGAATGCCTATTTAGGAGAACTGGAAAGAACGACTTCTTTTAAAGATAAAGCGCGTCAGCAACCAGAAAATGTAAATGCAGGCTTACTGACTTACCCCGTTTTAATGGCTGCGGATATTATTATTCATAAAGCCCATTTTGTTCCGGTAGGAAAAGACCAGGAGCAAAACCTTGAAATGGCAAGAAAATTTGCCAAAAGATTTAACCGGATGTATAAATCAGATGTTTTCCCTATTCCTCGTCCGTATACTTTTGGTGGAGGCGATATGATAAAAGTTCCGGGATTGGATGGATCGGGGAAAATGGGTAAATCTGAAGGAAATGCAATTAACCTTTATGAAGATCCAAAATCAATTCGCAAAAAAGTGATGCGTGCGGTAACAGATTCCGGTCCTACGGAAATGAATCAGGAAAAACCTGAAGCCATTCAAAATCTGTTTACTTTAATGGATATCGTTTCGACAAAAGATACAGTAGAACACTTTGATAATTTATACAACAAATGTGAAATTCGTTATGGCGATATGAAAAAACAACTGGCTGAAGATATTATCGCCTACACCTCTCCAATTCGTGAGAGAATAATTGAAATTCTGGAAGATGATGCGTATCTTGCAAAGGTAGCCAGGTTAGGTGCTGAAAAAGCACGTGAATCAGCTATAAAAACATTACAGGAAGTAAAAAATGTAATAGGATTCAGAAAATTATTTTAATTAAATACACTATACCCCATAAGATTAGGCCGGGCTGTTGCCCGGCTATTTTTTTAAATAAAAAAAAGCATAATTTTATTTGATACGTAGTTGTCAATGCTAAAAGAATATCTTTTTATCTTAATTTATTCATAGTTTAATTAAATTAAACTTTTTAATAATCAATTTTTTCTATTTTTAGGCAGGATTGCATTTTTCTGCCATGAATAAATTTTTACTTAACCTAATATTCCTGATTGTAATTTGTTTGCCGGGTACGATGATTACGCATGCACAGGTGCGACAGGAGATTGATTCTTTAAATACACTAATCAGGCTTGAAAAAGACAAAAAGAAATTAGTTGACCATTATAATAACCTGGCAAACCTGCATTCAGATGATAATGTAGACAGTGGATACCATTACGTCAATATAGCATTAGAATCTGCAAAAAAAATTGAGTATAAAAACGGGCAGGCCGAATCACATTATCTTTTAAGTTATTTTGAAGACAGATCAGGAAAAACTGAATCAGCAATAGCGCATCTCGAAAATGCCATTAAAATATACACCGAACTTGGAGATTCATCGTACCTGGCCGGTTGTTACAATAATCTAGGAGTATTTTGCTCTTATGGTACCGACCAGACAAAGAGTCTGAGATACTTTATTAAATCCATGAACATTGCTGAAGATTTGAATCAAACTTTTGCATTGTCGGAAGCTTATAATAATATAGGTTGGTATTACGAATATCTTGAGGAATATGGTTCTGCTTTAAAATATTATAATAAAGCACTTGAGGTGGATCTTAAAATTCAGAATCACCATAATCTGGCACTTTCTTATATTATGGTGGGGAATATAAATCTCAAACTTCAACGTTTTGAAAGCGCAAGAGACAGTTTAATCAAAGCACAAAGTTTTGTTTCGAAAGTAAAAGATAATTATCGACAGGCTGAATTATACATAAATCTTGCCGACTATTATATCGAAACTGAACAATACAAAGAAGCAAAAAAACATATTTCGTTGGCGCGGAATATCAATAACAAAAACGATTATAAAAGGCTGGAAGCAGATTTAATAATGCTGGAAGGGGATTTGGAATTTAAAAATAAACATCATAAAGAATGTCTGTCATTCTACGATAAGGCAATAGATATTTATCTTGATAATCAAATTCATGATAATTTATATGATATATATATTAACAAAGCCATGGCCTACTCCGAACTTGGAAGCTATGAAAAGGCATATGCTGTTTTAAAGGAAGCGCAAGATTTGAAGAATGAATTTGAGCCCAATGAAATAGCACAAATACTTGGTGATTTTGAAAAAGAAGAAGCACTGAAAGAAGAACGGGAAAAATTACATTTAGAACAGGAAATTCAAAATCAAAAAAACAAAAACGAAGTAATTCTTATCAGGGCAAAACTTCATGGAGCGATTGTATCTATTGCATTTCTGGTAATATTGGTTGGGATATTCGTTTATTTCTACATCGAAAAAAGAAAACATAATTCGCAACTGGAAGAAAATTACAGGATAATTCAGGAACAAAAAACAATGCTTGAAGAAAACTTCATAAGCCTAAAAAACAATGAAGAAAAACTTGAACAGCTAAATGCTACAAAAGACAAGTTTTTTTCAATCATTGCACACGATTTAAAAAATCCATTTAATGTATTGATTGGATTATCGGATTTCGTTATCAGCGACCCCGATGTCCGGCACTCTGAAGATTTTGAGCAAATTATTGATGGTATTTTTCATACGGCCAAATCGGGTTATAACCTCCTCGACAACCTTTTAAAATGGGCACGAACACAAACAGGTGATATTGATTTTAATCCCGAGTTGTTAGACATGAGGGAGATATTTATACAAAACGCATCTTTTTTTAAAGAAGCAGCCAAAGCAAAAAATATTGAGATAAGCGACATTTATTTAAAAGGACAACAAGTGTATGCAGATTTTAATATGGTTAATTTTGTTGTTCGGAACCTCTTAAATAATGCCATCAAATTTTCGCATCCAAACAGCAAAATTTTACTTCGGGCAAAAAACGAAGGTGATTTTTGCATTTTTACTGTTCAGGATTTTGGCATCGGTATGGATAAGGAAACCCGTGAAAAACTATTTAGAATTGAAAGCACTAATCCAAAACCCGGCACAGCTGAAGAAGCAGGTACAGGGTTGGGATTGATAATATGTAAAGAATTTATTGAAAAAAGTGGTGGCAACATTTGGGTGAATAGTGAAGAAGGAAAGGGAAGTAGTTTCCATGTAAGTTTTCCTTGCAGGAAATAACTATTAAGATGGTGCAAAATCCAACTAATTATAAGATTTTTGTATAAAACCTAATAACTAAAACATGAATAAAACAGCTTTCTCCTTACTGGTATTTATTGTAATTATTTATTCCTGTACGAACCAAACAGAAAAAAAACCTAAAAACGAAAAACCCAATATTGTTTATATTCTCGCTGATGATCTTGGCTACGGCGATTTAAGTGTTTACGGGCAAACACTTTTTCAAACACCAAATCTAGATAAAATGGCCAGCCAGGGGATGTTATTTACCGACCATTATTCAGGTACAACAGTTTGTGCTCCATCACGATCTTCGTTAATGACGGGAATGCATACGGGACATACGGCAATTCGCGGAAACAAAGAATGGAAACCAGAAGGCCAATGGCCAATGGCCGATTCAGTTTATACTATGGCTGAGATGTTAAAAAAAGCCGGGTATACTACAGGGGCTTTTGGGAAATGGGGGCTTGGCTATCCCGGTTCTGAAGGTGATCCCAATAAACAGGGATTTGATGAGTTTTATGGGTACAATTGTCAACGTATGGCACATAATTATTATCCCGGGCATTTATGGGATAACGAAAAAAAAGTGATACTGGAGGAAAACAGCGGAGATAAATTTGAAACTTATGCTCCCCATCTGATTCACGATAAAGCACTTAAGTTTATAGAAGATAACCAGGACAAACCGTTCTTTTTATTTTATCCAAATGTTATACCTCATGCAGAATTATTATTACCCGAAGAAAATCTGGCTGAATTCAGAGGTAAATTTTTGCCAGAGAAAGAGTACAAAGGAGCTGAGCCGGGAGATCCCGGATTCAGGGAAGGGCCATATGGAACGCAACCTGAAAGCCATGCAGCATTTGTTGCAATGGTTACTTTGCTTGATAAACAGGTTGGTGAAGTCCTGGATAAAATAAAAGAACTTGGCCTTGAAAAAAATACGATTGTGATGTTTACCTCTGATAACGGACCTCATTTGGAAGGAGGAGCAGATCCTGATTATTTTAACAGCAACGGACCCTTAAAAGGATATAAGCGAGATCTGTATGAAGGTGGAATAAGAGTGCCTATGATTGCATGGTGGCCGGAAAAAATTGAAGCCGGTTCAACAAGCAGTCATCCATCAGCTTTTTGGGATATTATGCCCACTGTTGCAGAGCTGGCAGGAATTGAAACACCTGAGAATATAGATGGGATTTCATTTCTACCAACCTTGATAGGAAATGAAAAACAGAATAAACACGATTATTTGTATTGGGAATTTCATGAAAAAGGTGGGAGACAAGCACTTCGCAAAGGAAACTGGAAACTGGTTCAATACGATGTTTTCAATCCGGAAAAAACAAGCACTGAATTATATGATCTTTCAACGGATGTTGGAGAAAATAATAATTTGGCAGATAAACATCCGGAAGTTGTTAAAGAGTTAGTGGACTTGATGAAGGATGCAAGAAAAGAGTCACCGGATTTTCCATTTGAAAAAAAGAGTAAAAAGGATTAATGAAACTGCCGTAAAGTGAAAAGTCTCTATCACATATTGGTTGAATTGTTGCAAAAAGGGAAAGAAGTGCAAACCGGCACTTTGCTGCAAACCAAAGGATCAGCTCCACAGGTTCCGGGAGCAATGGCCGTTTTTGATAAAGAGAAAGTTTTATACGGAACTTTGGGTGGAGGACTGCTTGAAGCCAAAGCACAAAAACTGGCAGCATCCTTATCTGAAACAGAATCTAATACCTTGCAATGGATACATTTTAATGCCAACATGAATGATGAGACAGGAGCAATTTGCGGAGGAAGTTCTTTGTTTTACATCGACACAAATCCATCCAAACATATTGATGCGTTTTCTCAATTGGCCGACTCAATGGATCGTAAAAAAAGAGGTGTACTTTTAACTTTGCTAACAGATGAAGTCAATCCTGAAATTGAGCGATTCTGGATTGAATATAAAGGTGTTTTAAATGACAGGATTAAAGATTTATTGAGTTATGCCGAAGTGGATGTTGAACAGGTTCTTTCTTCAAAAAAAACTAAATGGATTGAAAAAGTTAAGGATATTTCAGGACAAAATGTTTCGCTGTTTATCGAACCGGTTTATCCTGTTTCTCAATTAATTATTGTTGGTGCCGGCCATATTGGTACGGCCTTAAGTTTACTTGGTATTTCAGTAGATTTTGAACTTGTTATAATCGATGACCGTCCGGAAATGGCAAATTCAAACAGGTTTCCCAAGGATGTGAATGTTATCTGTAAACCGCTAACGGAAGCGTTTAACCAGGTCTCAATTACTCCTGAAACCTATATTGTAATAGCAACCCAGGGACATCGCTCAGATATAAAGGCATTAAAATGCTGTATTGGTGCAAATGCTGCTTATATTGGAGTTATTGGAAGCAAACGAAAAACCAAATTAATGGCAAAAGAGTTTGTCGACAAAAAATGGGCAACTCAGGCTGAATGGGATTTTATTCATGCTCCAATCGGGATTGATATTCACTCAAAATCGGTAAACGAAATAGCAGTTAGCATTCTTGCTGAATTAATTAAAGAGCGGTATGAAAACAATTTTATTAAGCCCAAAAAAAGAGTTGAAGCAGTTGTTTTGGCTGCCGGGAAAAGTACTCGAATGGGACAGCAAAAACTGTTGATGCCTTATAAAAATTCAAGTATTATAAAAAGAGTGGTTGAAGCTCTCTCAAATTCATTGGTAAATCAAATAACCGTAGTAACCGGAAGCGATAAAAAAGCCATTGAGAAGGAACTGGTTGCCTGTGATATTCTTTTTACTCATAATGAAAAATATGAGAACGGAATGTTATCATCTGTACAAAAAGGGGTAGAAACCGTTAATCAAAATTGTGATGGAATTATGATTTTGTTGGGAGATCAACCAATGGTTTCAAAATCTGTAATTGACAGATTGATTTCTGTTTTTCAAAAAACAAAGTCTGGATTGATTGTGCCTGCATATAAAGGGAAACGAGGGCATCCGGTATTGATCGATTCAAAATACAGGGAACAAATAAATTCAATCAATCCTGAAATAGGACTTCGTGAGTTGTTTTTAAATAATGAGAATGACATTCTGGAAGTTGAAATCAATACCAACGATATTTTAAAAGATATAGATACACCGGAAGAATATAAAAAAGAAACAGGAATGAGTTATTAAAACTTAGCGGAATCCCTTTTATATTTATTTGTGTTCGTGCGATTTATTTCTTTACTTCATAACAAAATTGGGTGAACAGCTCCTCAATAATATTAGTATTATTCAGATTGTTGCCTATCTTATGAACTAATTAAACTATAAACTACTATGAATAACCTAAAAAAACTCTTTCCGGCAAAAAAAGACTCAGGAACAGACCGGCGTAATTTTTTAAAGAAATCGGCAATGACCGGATTGGGAATTGCATTTCTGGCTAAGTCAAACGATGCTGCTGAAGCGCTTGAATACACCACACAAAACGTAAATCGTGCTTCCAGTCCGACGGATTTAAAAATTACCGATTTAAGAGTGGCAAATACAAAAGACGGTCCGATATTAAAAATGTATACCAACCAGGATATTTATGGTTTGGGTGAAGTCCGCGATATCGCAGATCCTCGTTATGCCCTGTTTTTAAAAAGCCGGTTGTTAGGATTAAATCCTTGTAATGTAGAGCAGATTTTTAAACACATCAAACAGTTTGGAGGGCATGGCCGACAAGGCGGTGGTGTTTCAGGTGTAGAAATGTGTTTATGGGATTTGGCCGGGAAAGCTTATGGAGTTCCGGCATATCAACTGTTGGGAGGCAAATACCGTGACAAAATTCGAATTTATGCAGATACTCCTTCTTCAAAAGATCCCGCTGTTTATGCAAAACGTATGCGTCACAGAATGGAGCAGGGATATACTTTCCTGAAAATGGATTTTGGAATTGGACTTATCGCTGATATCCCGGGTGCACTGGTTGGCCATGAATTCTGGAAAGGTCAAAGTGAATGGGATGCAAGCAGACTCGGTAACTTAAGCAATACAAAACATCCCTTTACAAGAATTCAGATTACCGATTTAGGTTTAGAGAAAATGGTTGAATATGTTCACCAGGTGAGGGATATTGTAGGTTATGAAGTTCCAATGTCGGCCGACCATTTTGGGCATTTTGATACAAACACAGCTATCAGGCTGGGAAATGCTGTAGAAAAATATCAACTGGCATGGCTGGAAGATATGGTTCCCTGGTTTTATACAGATAAATGGCGTCAGATTACAGAAGCGATAAACACGCCTACTTTAACCGGAGAAGATATTTTTGGGAAAGAAGCATTTATAGAACTTTGCGATACACATGCTGTTGATATGGTCCATCCCGATTTGGCATCGGCAGGAGGAATTCTGGAAACCAAAAAAATTGGTGATTATGCCGAAGAAAAAGGAATTGCAATGGCATTACACTTTGCCGGAACTCCGGTATCATTTATGGCCAATGTACATTGTGCCGCGGCTACCCAAAACTTTGTGGCATTAGAACATCACGATGTAGATACTGAATACTGGGAAGACTATGTTACCGGAGATAAACCACTGGTAGTAGATGGATTTGCACCGGTTCCCGAAAAACCCGGTCTGGGTATCGACCTGAATGAAGATGTGGTTAAAGAGCATTTAAAAGAGGGTGAAAAATATTTTGCTCCAACCGATGAATGGAACAAAAAGAACTCATGGGACAGACAATGGAGTTGAAAAATTTGGAAGACCAAAGAGAATAAACTTAAATCAAAATTCACCGGGTAACTTTAAGTCAACAGGGGATTAAAAAGTTTTAATTCAATTATAAAAATAAAATTTAGTTCAATTGAAATCTAAATCAATCTATCGCTATTTACTAATTCTGGCACTATTACTTTTTGCCATTTTTGCAGTTTTAATCATTATAAATAAACCAACCTTAACCGGTCCGTTTTTGATACTTGGTTTTGTGAGCCTGGCAATTGCAGTTCGAGGATTCGAGGCAGTAAAAGGCTTTTCTTATTCGCTTTGGATTTTTACTGCGGTGACTGTTTCGATGTATTATCCACAGTATTTTTTATCAGCAGGAAGTTTTGAATACAAATTATTGATAGTTCCGCTGCTCCAGATAATAATGTTTGGAATGGGCTCACAAATGAGTTTAAAAGATTTTGCAGGAGTAATCAAAATGCCAAAAGGCGTAATTGCAGGTGTAATTTGTCAGTTTACAATTATGCCACTGGTTGGTGCTTCCATAGCCCTGATGTTTAATTTTCCGCCCGAGATCGCTGCCGGAATAATTTTAGTTGGTTCATCGCCTAGTGGATTGGCATCAAATGTAATGTCATTTTTAGCCAAAGCAAACCTGGCACTTTCGGTTACTTTAACGGCTTTTGCAACTTTGCTTTCTCCCTTGTTAACCCCGTTTTTAATGAAAACTTTTGCAGGTGAATTAATCGAAGTAGATTTCTGGAATATGATGTTGGGCATTTTCAATATGGTAATTCTGCCAATAGTTGCCGGATTGATTTTTAATATTTTCTCACTTACAAAGGTTTCTGTAAAAGGAAAAATCATTCAATTAATTAGTTTCTTTTTAGTGGTGGTTTTGAAAGATATGATAGCTTATCAAACTACAGGAATCGAATTTGTAATATTCATGAAAAATATTGTTATCGATGTACTTTGGTTTATGGTTCTTCCGGTTGCGGCAGCTATGCTTTTCAAATATCTGGCAAAAGGAAATAACGAATGGCTCAACAAAGTCTTGGCCTTTGTTTCCATGCTGGGAATAGGAATCATTATCGTGGTAATTACAGCCGCAGGTCGCGACAGTTTATTAGAAGTTGGATTGTTACTGATTCTTGCCTGTTTCATGCACAATATGTTTGGTTATGGTTTGGGATATTCAATTGCAAAATTTGTTTTGCGTATGAGCGAAAAAGACAGTCGCACGATAGCCCTCGAAGTAGGAATGCAAAACGGAGGATTGGCCTCCGGGTTAGCATTACAAATGGGAAAAGTCGCAACCGTTGGATTGGCACCGGCAATTTTTGGTCCGATGATGAACATTACCGGATCATCATTGGCAACCTGGTGGGGAAACAAAGAAGACCGAAGCACGAAGCACGAAGTTGGAAGTGAAGAATAAACTCTGTGAACGTAGTGCATTCTTTGTGAACTTTGTGGTTAGGCGGTAAATACAAAAACGAAATACTAATTAAAAATACAAAAATGAAAAAACTAATCTTACTAATTGCAGTTTTAATCGGAGCAAGTCAAATCAGTTTTGCTCAAATTGAACCATCAAAAGAAATGATGGAATTTTATACTCCGAAATGGGAAGGTGAACGAGACGAGAGTGGACGTCCGATAGTGCCGGATGAATTGCTGGATCGTTTATTAAATCTTTCGATTGAAGAAGCCTGGGGAGTTATTCGAAACGAAGGTTATCATAACCAGTTTGACGGTGGATGGACAACAATTAATGATGAACCTTTTGTGGGGCGGGCACTTACCGTACAATATTCTCCAAACCGACCTGAAATAAAAGAACAAATCGAAGCACTTGGAAAAGAAGAAGGTAGAATTGGAGCTTCCAACTCATGGCCAATAGATATGCTTAAGGAGCGTGATGTTTATGTTGCTGATGGTTTTGGAAAAGTAATCAACGGAACTTTGATTGGTGATAATTTAGGGAATTCCATTTACGCAAAATCAAAAACAGGAGTAGTGTTTGATGCAGGTGCCCGCGATTTGGAAGGCCTTTCAAAGATTGAAGGATTTAATGCCTTTACCCGTGGATTTGATCCATCATTTATAATGGAAATGACGGTTACCGGAATTAATGTTCCTATCAGAATTGGAAGAGCAGCAGTTTTACCGGGAGACGTAGTTCTTGCAAAGCGTGAAGGTGTAATTTTTATTCCACCACATTTGGTTCAGAAAGTTGTAATAACAGGCGAATTTATTGGCCTCAGAGATAAGTTTGGTCATCAACGTTTGCGTGAAGGTGTTTATACTCCGGGTCAAATTGACGGGAAATGGAGTGATGAAATCAAAAAAGATTTTTTGGCTTGGCTGGATGAAAATGAAGATAGTCTCCCAATGTCTCGTGAAGAGTTGGATGAGTACATGAAGAACAGAACCTGGTAAAGTTTCAGACAAATATATATCTGTTTATTATGCAAATTAAACCTGTTTTTGCCTTTGTAGCAATCCTGTTTTTTGTGTTTTTAAACTCTTGTCAGACAAAAGATGAAGAGGCAAAAAAACCAAATATTCTTTTTATTCTGGCAGATGATTTTGGCTACCATGATATGAGTGTGACGGGAAGTAAGTTTTACGAAACTCCCAACATAGATAGAATTGCCAATGAAGGAATGATTTTTACCGAAGGATATGCGACATGTCAGGTTTGCAGTCCTTCCAGAGCCAGTATTATGAGTGGTAAATTTCCGGCACGTCATGGCATCACAGACTGGATTGGTGCAAAAACCGGCGAAGAATGGAGCAAACGAGGAAGAGCAACACAATTGCTTCCTCCTGAATATGTTCATGCACTTCCACATGAGTATACAACTTTGCCCGAGGCAATGAAAGAAGCAGGATATCGTACTTTTTTTGCAGGTAAATGGCATATCGGAGGAAAAGGTTCCTGGCCTGAAGATCATGGATTTGATATCAATAAAGGTGGTTGGGATGTTGGTGGTCCTCGCGGAGGTTTTTTTGCTCCCTGGGAAAATCCTAATCTCGAAAGCGGCCCCGATGGCGAAAACCTGTCGATGAGGTTGGCCAGAGAAACTGCAGAGTTTATCAAGGCAAATAAAGACACATTATTTTTCGCCTACCTCTCTTTTTATGCAGTTCACGCACCCATTCAATGTACACAGGAAAAATGGCAAAAATACCGCGATAAAGCCGAAGCTTTGGGAATTGCTGAAAACGGATTTGAGATGGGGCATTTTCTCCCTATCCGTCAGGTACAGGATAACCCGGTTTATGCAGGCCTGGTAGAACAGATGGATGATGCTGTTGGCGAAGTTTTGAATGCTTTGGATGAAATGGGATTGGCAGAGAATACAATTGTGATTTTTACTTCTGATAACGGAGGAGTGGCTGCAGGTGATGCTTTTGCAACATCAAATTTACCTTTGCGTGCAGGAAAAGGATATCAGTTTGAAGGTGGAATAAGAGAACCCTATTTTATTAAAGTGCCGGGATTAGGAAACGGGCTAAAATGTGAAACACCCGTTACAGGAACCGATTTTTATCCAACTTTGCTTGAATTGGCCGGTGCCGGATTAAAACCCGAAGAACACATCGACGGGGTAAGTCTGGTTCCTTTGTTAAAAGGCGAAAACATTGCAGAGCGGCCATTAATCTGGCACTATCCACATTATGGAAATCAGGGTGGAGAACCCTCATCGATTATCCGGTTAGGCGACTGGAAACTGATTCGTTACTATGAAGACGGTAGGGAAGAATTGTATAACCTGAAAACTGATTTGGAAGAAACTACAGATGTGGCAGTTGAAAATCAGGAACTAGTGAAAGACTTAAGTGAAAAACTCACATCCATGCTGGAAAATATGGGAGCCCGGTATCCTACGAAAGATCCTACATGGACAGCTGAACGGGAAAAAGCACACTTACAAAATATTGAAAATAATCTTTGGCTCAGGTTAGAAAAACAAAGATTAAATTATCTTTCACCCGAATTCGATCCCGGTAACAATTGGTGGGGAAGTAAAATAACACAAGACTAACTAGCTAAAATTAGATATGAAAACCAATCTTTTTATTCTTATCGCAGGACTCGTTTTTTTTGCCTCCTGCACCACAAAAAATAAATCTGGAGAAACCAAACAAAAACCAAATATCCTTTTTATTGCTGTCGATGATTTGCGCCCTGAACTTGGAAGTTTTGGTGCAAAACATATTCATTCCCCGTCGATTGATAAACTTGCATCTCAAGGATTAACATTTAACCGGACCTATTGTAATATTCCGGTTTGCGGGGCTTCACGGGCAAGTATTATGTCGGGTGTCCGTCCGGGAGTACATCGTTTTATCGGGTACGATACCTATCAGCAAAAGGATTATCCGGGTGTTCTTTCCTTACCCATGCATTTTAAAAATAACGGTTACACAACTATTTCAAACGGAAAAGTGTATCACCACCGGGCAGATGATAAAGATGCCTGGAGCGAAATCTGGTATCCGAAAGGAAGAAATAAATCGGGTTGGAGAGACTACCAATCGGAAGAAAATATTCAGTTAAGTATGGGATCAAAACGTGGTTTACCATACGAGAATATTGATGTGCATGATACCACTTATTTTGATGGAAGAATTGCAAAAAAGTCCATTGAAGATCTAAAATCTTTAAAGGAAAAAGGGGAGCCATTTTTTCTTGCTGTTGGATTTTTAAAACCACACCTGCCTTTTAACGCGCCGACAAAATACTGGGATTTGTATGATCCCAAAAACATTTCATTACCCGAGAATTATTTACGTCCTGAAAGTACTCCAAAAGAAGCATTCCATAATTCAGGGGAGTTGAGGCATTATGCTACCGTACCTGAAAAAGGTGATGTGACTGAAGAGATGGCAATCAAACTCATTCATGGATACTATGCCTGTGTAAGTTACACCGATGCTCAAATTGGCAAACTTTTAGCTGCACTTGAAGAACTGGATTTAGACGAAAATACGATTGTCATTCTTTGGGGTGATCATGGTTGGAATCTCGGCGACCACAAAATGTGGTGTAAACATTGCAACTTTGAATCTTCGTTGCATGTTCCAATGATTATAAAAGCTCCCGGGAAAAACAAAGGGATACAAACGGATGCCATAACAGAATACGTGGATATTTACCCGAGCCTTTGTGATTTATCCGGAATTCCAGTTCCCGAACATATTGACGGTGAAAGTTTTGTTCCCCTCTTTGAAGCGAAATCTATGAAAAAAGATTATGCAATTTCTAAATATCATGATGGTGTAACATTGATAAAAGGCAATCTTTTTTATACGGAATACATTGATAAAAAAGGCAATCTAAAAGCCCGGATGCTTTTTGATCATTCCACAGATCCTCTGGAATTGGATAATCTTGCAGAAAAACCGGAGTACATGGAAAAGGTTAAAGAATTAAGTGAATTCCTGCGAGCCAACTGGGGTGATGATTTCTTTTTTAACCGGAAAACCGAATCCTGATAAACGGACCAAACAAATACGGTATTCAGCTTATGAGAAGCAAAGTTTATTCCATTTCAATATTGCTATTCCTTTTAGGATGTAATCCTTCCAAAACAGCACAAAACAAAACAAAACCCAATGTACTATTTATCGCCATCGACGACTTAAATGACTGGTTGGGCTGTATGAATGGCCACCCCAATGCCATTACTCCAAATATTGATAAACTGGCAAAAGAAGGAATACTTTTTACCAATGCACATTGCCAGGCTCCATTGTGTGGGCCATCGCGTGCCTCCTTAATGACAGGTTTACGACCTTCAACAACGGGAATTTACGGAATGATTCATGATGAAAAAATTCGGGATGACAATGAAGCAACAAAAGACATCATTTACCTGCCCGAATATTTTAGAAATCATGGATACCACACCATGGGAATTGGAAAATTGTTTCATACTCATGCTCCAGAAGGAGTATTCAACGAATCCGGAGGACGGTATCCGGGTTTTGGTCCACTCCCTGAAAAAAGATTTGTTTGGGATGGTTACGGAACTTCAGATCGGGAAAAATATGGACGAACAAGCACGGACTGGGGAGCTTTTCCGGAAGCTGATTCTCTGATGCCCGATCATCATTCTGCAGATTGGGCGATAGAAAGAATTAACCGTGAATATGATAAACCATTTTTTCTTGGTGTTGGTTTTTTGCGTCCTCATGTACCACTTTATGTACCGCAAAAATGGTTCGATTTGTACCCCCTGGAAAACCTTGCAATGACGCCATACAAAGCTGATGATTTAGATGATGTTCCACCTGTTGCTCATTTAATAAACGACCTGCCAATGATGCCAACTACCGATTGGGCCATAGAATCAGGAAACTGGGCAAAAATAATTCAGGCCTATCTGGCTTGTGTAAGTTTTGTCGATTATGAAGTCGGTCGTGTACTTGATGCAATTAAAAATAGCAAATATGCAGATAATACAGTAATTGTTTTATGGTCAGACCATGGTTATCGTTTGGGAGAAAAGGGAACTTTTGCCAAGCATGCTTTGTGGGAAGAAGCAACAAATGCCCCACTTTTATTTACCGCACCCGGATTACCAAAAGGAAAAGTGATTGATTCTCCTGCAGAAATGTTATCGGTTTATCCAACCTTGCTGGAACTTTGCAATCTGCCAAAATATGAAAGAAATGAAGGTGAAAGTCTGGTTTCCTTAATGTTGGGGAAAGATGAATCTGAGAATGTTGCGATTACCACTTTCGGCATGAATAACCATGGGATCAGAACTTTGAAATACCGGTATATTCAATATGAAGACGGTGGCGAAGAACTATACGATCATGCTGTGGATCCCAATGAATGGGAGAATATTGCAAAAGATTTAAATTATGTCGAAATAAAAAAGGAAATGAAAAACCTTTTACCAATAAATAATGCAAAGTGGAATATCCATTCCAATTATAATTTTCAGCCCTATTTTGTTGAGCAAAAGGAAAGAACATCTAATGTAACTTCAAAGTAAAAAATCTGCTCAAAGAACAGGTTTACTTTGATTAAAACTTCAGGATTAATATCTTGCAGATATTGTAATCTTTTTAAACCATAAATGGAATTATTACCTGTTGATCGCCGAACCGGTTTGGGTCGGGAAGAATTTTATAATGAATATTTAAAACCTGGGAAACCGGTTGTTTTTACTGATTTAGTTAAAGACTGGCCTGCAACTAAAAAGTGGAGTTTTGAATGGCTACGTGAAAAACATGGAGAATTGGAAGTTCCTCTTTTTGACAATAACGTTCATAAAACTGATTCATATTTTAAAGCCGCAAGAAAAATGGCTTTGGCTGATTATCTTACTTTAATTGAAAATGGCCCAACGGATTTACGCATTTTCCTTTTTGATATTTTCAAAAAAGTTCCATCATTGGTAAACGATATCCGGTTTCCTACCATTATGGATGGATTTGTAAAATCTTACAAGTTTATGTTTTTTGGAGGTGAAGGTGCTGAGGTGAATTTACATTACGATATGGATTGCTCCCATGTTTTTCTAACCCAATTTCAAACAAGAAAAAAAATTGTTCTTTTTTCACCCGATGAAAGTGTACATCTTTATCAGCATCCTTTCACGGTTATGAGTCATGTTCATCCCTTAAAACCCGATTTCGAAAAATACCCTGCAGCCCGAAAGGCAAAAGGATTTGAAACCATAATAAATCACGGTGAAACGCTTTTTATTCCTCAGCTGTGGTGGCATTATATCAATTATGTGGATGGGGGATTTAGTCTGGCACTTCGGGCAAATAATTCAATTTTAACCTCGTTGCGGGGAGCTTATAATTTAGCACGGCATACAATTATTGACAAGGGGATGACTTCGATTTTAGGAGAAACCTGGAAAGAGTATAAAGAGAGAAAAGCTTACGAAACGGCTCAAAAAGTTTTATAAATTTGCGCGTTGTGCATAAAATTGAAATTAAAGGCTAAAGCCCTGAAAAATAACGATTTTATTGCCACCGGCTTAAGCCGGGGGTAAAATAGGAAAAAAGAAAATGGGCTTTAGCCATTAATTCTTTTTTTGAAAAGAACATTACTTCAACAAAATCAATAATTTAAAAATAACTACTATCGAAAAATGAAACCTAAACTAATTTTACTAAGCATTATTTGTTTTCTCTTTTCTAACACATTTGCCCAACAAACCGAAATCAAATTTTTATCAGGAACCGACGCTGCAAATACAGTGGAATGGGATTTTTTCTGTACCGATGGAATGAATAGCGGAGAATGGTCAAAAATTGCTGTTCCTTCAAACTGGGAATTACAGGGATTTGGAAATTATAATTATGGTCACGACTGGAATAATACAAACAGGGTAGTAGGCAAAGAACACGGGCTTTACAAATACAATTTCGAAGTTCCATCTTCATGGAAAGGAAAAACGGTGAATATCGTTTTTGATGGCTCTATGACCGATACCGAAGTAAAAATCAATGGCAAATCAGCCGGTGAAATCCATCAGGGAGCATTTTACCGTTTTAAATACGATATTTCAAAACTGTTAAAATATGGTAAAAGCAATTTGCTTGAAGTAGATGTTGCCAAGCACTCTGCCAACGAGTCGGTAAACAGAGCTGAGCGACAGGCTGACTTCTGGATTTTTGGTGGAATTTTTCGGCCTGTTTTTCTGGAAGTTTTGCCCGAAACTCATTTTACAAGAACAGCAATCGATGCAAAAGCTGATGGGTCATTCAATTCATTGTTGGTGATCAATCAGTCGAAAAAGGATTATACTGTTTTAGTTGAATTGTTTGATTTGGAGGGAAATAAGATTGAAAGTTCCATTCAGTCTTCAATAGAAAAAGGAACAACAGAAAAGTTTGTATCCGGAAATTTTGAGGGAATTAAATCCTGGAATCCCGAATGGCCAACTTTATACGACATGAAAATCATCTTAAAAGATGGCGATGATATTTTACATGAAGTTACCGAAAGAATTGGTTTCAGAACAGTTGAACTAAGAAAACACGATGGTTTTTATATCAACGATAAAAAAGTGGTTTTTAAAGGAGTTAACCGCCACTCTTTCTGGCCCGAAACCGGTCGTGCCTTAAGTGAAGAAATTATTCGTGAGGATATTCGGTTGATAAAGGAAATGAACATGAATGCAGTTCGTTGTTCACATTATGTTCCCGACAAACGATTTCTGGAATTATGTGACTCGATTGGCCTTTTTGTTTTGAATGAAGTTACCGGCTGGCAGGATGGTTATGATACCATCGTTGGACCAAAAGTAATTAAGGAGACAGTTTTAAAGGATGAAAATCACCCATCAGTAGTTATTTGGGATCATGGCAATGAAGGTGGCTGGTTATTTGAAAATGAAAAATGGTTGCATCACTGGGACATTCAAAAACGCCCGGTTATTTGCCCCTGGTTATTTCATAATGGTGTGGATACTTATCATTATCCTTTTTATAATTTTGCCATTTCAAGGTACACAAGAGGTAACGACCCTTTTATGCCTACGGAATTTCTGCATGGATTATACGATGGCGGACATGGTGCCGGGCTTGAAGATTTTTGGAGACACTATGAAACTTCACCCTTACTCGCCGGAGGTTTTCTTTGGGTTCTAACTGATGAAGCTGTTTTACGAACCGACAAAGATGGTACAGTTTACGATGCCGATGCAAATCATGCTCCCGATGGTATTTTAGGGCCTCACCGCGAAAAGGAAGGAAGCTTTTTTACCATCAAAGAAATATGGTCACCGGTACAGGTTAAATCTGTTACTATTAACAAACAGTGGAACGGTAATCTGTTTGTTGAAAACAAATTTATTTACACCAATTTAAAAGATTGCGGTTTTAGCTGGAAAGCTGTAAAAACTGAAATAGGAAGTACAAAAGAAAAAGTAGTTGGCAGCGGTATGATTGAAAGCCCGGATGCACTTCCGGGAGAAACTTCTCTGCTGAAAGTTAATATTGGAGAAGCATTGCAGGATGCCGATATTTTTAAGTTTAAGGCCATCGATCAAAATGGTCATGAACTTTATACCTGGAGTTGGCCTGTAATTCAATCTGTTGAAAAAGCTTCTGAGTTGTATGCTGATAAAAAAGGCGAAATTACTGTTTCTGAAAATGAAAGTGTGCTAACGGCTTCAGTTAATAATATGCAGTTTTCTTTCAGCAAAAACAACGGCACAATAACAGAAGTAAAAAATGGGGATGGATTAGTTTCATTTTCAGGAGGGCCGGTTGCTGCCGGTATTGATTCTAAAGTAACTGATATAAAATGGAACAGAACTGAGGATGGAAACTTTGAAATCAGAATAAAATATGACGCCTATCCCCGTCAGTCCAAATGGGTTTTACACACCAATGGATTACTTTATTTTGAAGCAGAAAAATTAAATGATGTATTTAGCAATATCGATTATCTGGGCATTTCTTTTAATTATCCCGAAGAAAAAGTGAAAGGTGTAAAATGGATGGGACAGGGACCATACCGCGTATGGAAAAACAGGTTAAAAGGAAGCAATTTTGGTGTGTGGGAAAAAGAGTATAACAATACCATTACCGGGGAGAGTTTTAACAATTTGATTTATCCGGAATTTAAGGGGTATCATGGAAAAATGTACTGGGCAACAATCGAAACTTCTGAATCTGATTTTACCATTGTTACAGAAACACCAAATATATTCTTCCAATTGTATAAGCCCGAAAAACCGCGTGATGTAAAAGGTGGAACTCACCCTCCATTCCCCGAAGGTGATTTGTCGTTTTTATACGAAATTCCGGCTATCGGAACAAAATTCAAAGAGGTTGAATCACTCGGACCAAACAGTGAAAGAGGAGTTTTTTATACCCATAAAAACGGAAGTGAATATCCACTTAAATTATGGTTCGATTTTAGGAAATAGGTTAACTTGTTAAACCAATATTATGAAATTTAAAATATTTATTTCGCCAGCATTTGTAGTTATAATCATGTTTTCATTTTTTTCCTGCAAACAAGTTCCGGAGCAAAAACCCAACATAGTCTGGATAATGATGGAGGATTGGGGATATCAGCTTTCGTGTTACGGAGAACCGGGAATTCATACTCCGAATATTGATAAGTTTGCTTCAGAAGGAATTCGTTATACCAATTCGTTTTGTACGGCACCGGTTTGTTCGCCGTCACGCTCGGCAATGATAACAGGCTTTCATCAAAATTATATCGGGGCCAATCAGCACCGTACCCAACCGCCTGGATTTAAAAAAAAGCCACTGCCTTACGGAATTAAACCGATTACCCATTTGCTCGAGGAGGCAGGTTATTTTACCTGTTTTATGGAAACCCGAAAAACCGACTTAAACTTCACTTTAGATAGAGATTTGTATCAGGGAAAAGACTGGAGCGAAAGAGCCGAAGGACAACCATTTTTTGCCCAGCTTACTTTCCCAAAAACACACCGAAAATGGTATCGCGATCCGGAAAATCCAATTGATATTTCGGAAGTAAAACTGCCACCTTATTATCCGCAGTCCGATTTGGCAAAACGTGACTGGGCAAACGGTTTGGAGAGTGCGCAGGTGGTTGATAAGCAAATTGGCAAAGTTTTACAAAGATTGGAAGATGAGGGTTTGGCAGAAAATACACTTGTTTTTATTATTGGTGATAATGGACGTTGCATGCCTCGAGGAAAACAGTTTTTATACGATGGTGGTATTCAGGTGCCGATTGTTGTTCGCTGGCCTGCAAAAATTAGACCTGCGCAGGTAATCGATAATATGGTTTCAACCATCGATATTTCAAAAACTATTTTGGATGTTGCAGGGGTAAAACCAGAATACGAATTACATGGCGAAAATTTGTTGGACGGCAGTACAAAAGACCGAAAATACATTTTTGCTGCACGCGATAAAATGGACGAAACCCACGATGCGATGCGGGCCATCCGTTCAAAAGAATATAAGCTGATACATAATTTAATGCCCGAAAGAGCCTATTGTCAGTTTAACCGTTACAAAGAAGTAAGCTACCCGGTTTTGGCCGAATTAAATGTGCTGAATTTAAAAGGAGAATTGCCACCGGAACAAGCAGCTTTTATGGCACCTTCAAAAGCCGAATTTGAGTTATTTGATATTGAAAATGATCCACACGAAATCAATAACCTGGCAGATGATCCAAATTATGCTGATGTTAAAGCTGAACTTTTAAAAGAGCTGAATAACTGGCGTGAAAATGTGATTAAAGACAAAGGGGTAACTGAAGAATTTCGCGCAGGAGGCTGGCCCTCAACCTACCCAACCCGCTCTCTGGAAGAGTGGGAAGAGGTATTGGAGCTTTGGCAACCCTGGGTTTTCCGCGCTGTGGATAGCGATGTTGAACGCCCTGATAAAGAAATTGGAGAGGGTAGTATTGCGGATTATACAAAAGAGTAGCAAAGAATTATTCCGCAAAAAAAAGAATTCTACTAACTTCAGTCTTACTGTCACTCAGAGCGGAGTCGAAGAGTGTTGAATTAATGAGAATTTATTTATTGAGCTTATTCATCCGATGACTATTTAAAATAGAAGATAGTCATCGAATGAATTGATGAGGAGTGTTTTGCTGATAATCGCAGATTATAATCCGAGTAATCAGTCCAATCAGCGTCATCAGCGTTCCATCTTTTTAAAACTCCAGTATTATACCAATCGTAGGCAAAACAGTTCCGGTAGTACTTTTAATGCTTTCCAGAACATATTTTGTTCCGTTTTCGATGGTAATATAATTTCCGTTTTCATCTTGCTGGCGAACCACAATATCGCGTTCTTCAGCCTGAAAATTATACAGGTTTTGAATATCGAGATAAAATTTTGCAGTAAGTTTATTTAAGTAGAATGCTTTATCTACCCGAACATCCAATTGGTGAAATGGTGAAAATCGTTGGGCATTTAACTGTGTAAAATCGAGGTAAGGTCCACCTTGTGCATCCCAGGCTTCAACAAGCGCACTCTTTTCCAAATCCCAGGGTGTGTATGGAAGTGCTCCAACAAAACGCCAGCGTGCACCTACTCTCCAGCCTTTCTTTAAATCTTTTGTTCCGGTAAAAGTTAACAAATGGCGTGAGTCCCAACTTGATGGAATAAAATTGCCGTTTACATCTTCAAACTCACTTCTTACCCAGGTGTACGAAAGATTTAAATTGGTTCCTTTGGTATCATTTACCCTTGCCTGAAATTCAGCACCATAAGCACGGCCTTCGGAAGTGGAGATAACTTCTTCGTCGCCAACCACGCCAAAATCGGCTCCTTTGTTGGCCAGACTAATCTGATCTTTTACAGAAAAAGGATAGTTCCCGTAATCTTTGTAAAATCCTTCAGCAGTAAACTGAATTGCCGTTACGGGACGGAATTCCAAACCACCAATGATATGATCTACAGAAATGTATTTAAGATTGTTTTCCTTATTTACCAAAACATCATTCTCCTTAAAACCTAAAGTGGTATATGCCGGCAATTGGTAATATCGCCCGGTATTAAAATTCAGGTTCCATTTGGGTGTTAAACTGTACGATGCCGAAAACCGGGGCGAAAACTGTTCAAAAGGATTATTCATGCTGCTTGAATAATTATTGGCATCCAACCTGATACCCAATGACAGAGAAAGTCTTTCCTGAAAAATGTTCTTACTCACCTGCCCAAAAAATCCGTATTTAATCAAATTCAGGTCAGTGGAATAATTCACCACTTCAGGGCCGGTATCATAAAATCTGCGTTGCAGGGTTCTGTTGGTGTAATTTACAAAATCGGTGTTTACCCCAAAATTAATTTTGTATTCGTTTACCCTGGTGGTATTTTCAAAACGCAATTTGTTTTCAATTTCTTCCGAATTATAATCAAGAATAAGGTTTTCGGGCGAACTTTCGTCATTTTCAAGATATTTATACGAGCCGTTATTTAAATGACTTCTGCTCGCCACTATAGTTTGAAAACTGTTATCCCGGAAATGTTTATAAACCGCACCCAGCGTATAACTCCACTGTTCGTTTACCGGAATCTGACTTAAAATATATTCCTGGTCGGGCGTCGGATCTTCAATGTCTTCGTTAAGACTAAAAATATCGTTAGCACCCAAGCCGATAAATGTGATTTCGTTTTTTGGATTAATTCGGGTACGAAGTTTAAACTGGGCATCGGTATAGTTGGGTAAAAAAGGTAATTCCAGCAATCCGAATAAAAACTGCAAATACGAACGGCGTATGGAAAATACAAAGGTAGTTTTGTCACCTATCGGACCTTCCACAGTGCCTGCAATTTCTGAAGCACCCAACGTTCCCTGGAATTTCAGTTTTTCACTGTTGCCATCAATCTGGTTAAATTCCAAAACTCCACTTAAAGCATTACCACGATTGGCCGGGAATGCTCCGGCGTAATAATTTACCTCGCGGATAAAATCGGCATTGAGAATTCCCACCGGGCCACCTGATGCACCTTGTGTGGCAAAATGATTGATAAAAGGCACCTCTACACCATCGAGATAAAAACGACTTTCTGAAGGACCTCCGCCCCGAATGATTACGTCGTTACGAAATGCCGGTGTGGATTGAACTCCGGGAAATGATTGAATAACTCTTGAAACATCCCGATTGGCACCCGGGGCTTTTTCAATCTCGCCAATTCCAATACTTCGCAACGAAACCGGACTTTCCACTGTGCGCCGGAACGGGGAAGCTTTTACCACTACTTCTTCCAGTTGCTCTTTTTGTTTTTCCATCTGGATTTCAATAAAATTGGTGTTGGCAACACTCACTTCGATTTCTGAAGAAAGGGTTTGCTGATAACCAATAAAGGAAGCTTCAAGCCTGATAAAACCGGGTTCCAGACCTGTAATTCTAAAGTTACCATCCAAATCTGTTGCTGTTCCCAATACGGTTCCGGCAACTACGATATTTACAAAAGGAAGTGGCTCATTGCTCACTGCATCAACAACCCGTCCCTGAACGGATGCCCTTTGAGCAAACAATGCTGCCGGTAAAAATATAATGATGAATAATATTTTAATCGTTTTCATGAATTTTGATTTTTCAGTTTATTTAAGGGTAACTTTAATTTTGCTAAAAATGTCCTTTGCTGTGGTCAGCGTGGTTAAATCGGTATAAAGTTTTCCGTTTTCTCCCGAATAATGTCCGTGGCCAATGGAATTTAAAAAATACTCCCTGTTTTCCGAATCAGGAAAGATTGTAACCGCATAAATTAATGCCGGCTGCAATGAGGATTTATAATTGTTATCATCAGGAAACTTGTTGTTGGTCCAAAAATCGTTGGAATCCCAGGGTTGATTTACCTCAAACAAAACCCGGTATTTTTTTTCACTTAATTTAGTTCCGGTTTCCAAAACAAAGTTCGCTTTTGGAGTTGCACTTGTCAGGGCATCAGGAACCTCAGTTTCAGGACTTGGGGCATATAATCCGTCTTCGGCTTTGATGTTTCTTTTAAACGACCAGTACGGCAAAGCAGCGGGCCTGCGAACTTCACCGGCTTCGTTTTTCCATTTGCCTGGCTCACTTTCTCCATGCCCAAAAACTCCCTTGGCAAAATATTGGCTTACATAAAGTGTTTCAATAAAATTTCCTTCCAAATCTTCAATCCATATTGCAAATGAAGGAAAGTTATGTGATTTACCGGCTGTAACTTCAAATTCAAGATATGTATTAATCGTTTCCGGTTTTGTGATAATCGTTTCCCAACTGTCGCTTATGTTTTTTTGACTTGCACAAGCTGCAAAAAAAATTACGATAAAAATTAAAGCCTTTGTTTTCATTTTTGATTTTGTTTAAAAAAAGTGTTACAAAAATAAACAAAACAATTGAGGTATTGTTGAAGGATCCAATCATTTTTATAAATTAGCCATTGAAAAAATTGATTTTATGCGTGTTGTTATACAGAGAGTTTCAGGGGCTTCGGTTAGTGTTAAAAATGAAATAGTTTCTGAAACTGGCAAAGGAATGTTGGTATTGGTTGGTATTGAGGATTCTGACACAAATGAAGACATTAACTGGCTGGTAAAAAAGATTCTTCAACTTAGAATTTTTGATGATGAAAACGGGGTTATGAATCTGTCTGTTAAAGATATTGACGGTGAGTTGCTGGTGGTCAGCCAGTTTACTTTACATGCCAGTACAAAAAAGGGAAATCGTCCTTCATATATCCGAGCATCGAAACCTGAAATTGCTATTCCTATGTACGAAAAGTTTGTAAAAGCTGTTGAAAGCTTTTTAGGTAAAAAAGTGGGTACAGGAAAGTTTGGCGCCATGATGGATGTTTCCTTAGTGAATGATGGACCGGTAACAATTATTATTGATTCTAAACTGAAGGACTTTTAGGATGTTGTTTGAACTTTATCAACTTTCTGTTCAAATCTAGATGTGATAATGAAAGTTACTTTGAAAATCAATTTGCCAAGGAAAACCAGGAAATTTCTAATCCGGTAATTTCTTCATTTTTTATTTACAACTTTCCAGTAATAGCCTTTTTGCATTGGAACAGTAAAAGTAATATAGGACCTTCCTTTAATTGTTACTAATGAACACCCCTCTATAGAAGTTAAAATCAGATTTGTTTTCCACATGTAATTATGGAACAAATGCCACAAAAACTCAAAAACACAAAATTTTACGAAACAATCAAATTATAAGATTTAGTGAGATTTTAGTGATTTTGTGCTTTGGTGGCGATTAACTACTTTTCGGCAAAAGGTCTTATAATTATTATAAAATACTACTGCATAATTTTGGATCTTAGAAATTACAATCATTTTTAAAGTATGGAAAAACAACATATAACAATCGAAGAAGCACAAAAGCAAGTAGATAACTGGATAAAAACAATTGGAGTCAGATATTTCAGCGAGTTAACCAATATGGCTATTTTAACTGAAGAAGTAGGTGAACTGGCCAGAATTATAGCACGAAAATACGGGGATCAGTCATTCAAAAAATCAGACGAAAAATATGATTTGGGAGACGAAATGGCTGATGTTTTATGGGTATTAATTTGTCTGGCTAACCAAACCGGAGTAGATCTTACAAAAGCTTTCCGGAAAAACATGGAAAAGAAAACCACACGTGATAAAGATCGACATTCGAATAACACCAAATTATACTGATTATTGAATTCTTCTTCTTGGTTAGAAAAAGGGGGCTTTACTTTTTCCGGGTAGAGATATACTCCATTAAATCAATGAGTGATTGACGGGCTTCACAATCTTTAAATTCCATGATGCCGGCAATAGCTTTATCTTTAAATTCATTCATTTTTTGCTCGGCATATTCAAGACCGCCCGTTTCTTTTACCAGGTGAATTAATTCATTAACGACCGCTACATTTTTGTTTTTTCGTTTTATCAGACCAAGAATTCTTTTTCTTTCCGAGGAGTTTGAATTGTTTAAAACATACAAAAGCGGGAGCGTAATCTTTTTCTCTTTGATATCGTTGCCTGTAGGTTTCCCGATTAAACCTTTGGCCTGGTAATCAAAAATGTCGTCTTTTATCTGAAATGCAATTCCTGCATCTTGTCCAATCGAGTACATTTTTTCAATAACATCCTGATTATTGCTTGCAGAGGCAGCTCCAATGGCCATGCTTGTAGCAATCAGGGATGCTGTTTTTTTGCGAATAATTTCAAAATAAGTTTCATCATTAATATCAAGTTTCCGGCTTTTTTTAATTTGCAGAATTTCACCTTCGCTCATGTCTTTTACTGCCCTCGATATTAAATGCAGAAATTCATATTTTTTGTTGTCGAGTTGCAACATTAAACCCTTTGCCAGAATATAATCACCCACCAAAACTGCAAGTTTGTTTTTCCAAAGTGCTTTCACAGAAAAAGTGCCCCGACGTTCATACGATTCGTCGACCACATCATCGTGAACAAGGGTTGCGGTATGAAGAAGTTCTACAGAGCATGCTGCCAGGTGCGAAGATTCATTGGTTTCACCATGTAATTTCGCTGAAAGAAATACAAAAATGGGCCGAAGTTGTTTTCCCTTAGTACGATAAAGAAAATTTAAGATTGTTGAAAGAAGAGGGACATCGCTTTGAAGTGACTTTTTAAAATAAGGTTCAAATTCCTTTAGCTCCTTTTCTATTGGTGATTTAATCTTTTTAATCGTTGTCATTGAATAGTACTATCCTCCTTTTGAATTCATTGAACGAACATAAAATAATTTTTGCTGAAAAATAGCAAAATGAGTATAAAAATTAAGAGAAAATCAATTTATTCGCAAAGTTGAATATGATAATAGTTTTATCTTTAAATATTTATATATTTGCATTTTTAAAATTGATAAATCATGTTACAAGTCAAGGAGTTGGATGTTGATAAACTTGAAATTGCCGCAAGTATGCTGAGAGCAATGGCTCATCCAATGCGTATTGCCATACTTAAACATCTTGAAGGGGCCAAACGACTGACAGTTACCGAAATTCATGAATTGTTGGGAATCGAACAATCAACAACATCGCATCATCTTGGAATTTTAAAAGATAAAGGTGTACTTTGCTCCAAGCGCGTCGGGAAAAATACTTTCTATTTTCTAAAATATGAAGTGTTAAGCCAGATCATCGATAGTCTTCATGACTGCACATGTGAAGACTAATTTATAGTTGGTCAAACATTCGGAGATTTTACTCTAACATCAAATTATAATGCATCGAGCTTTAATTCTTGTCGTTTTATTGACAAATTATGTTTTGCTTGTCTCTTCACAAACAATTGGTCCGCAAAATGGAAAACTAATGATAGTTGGTGGTGGCCCTGCAAATCCTTTAGTCGAAAAGTTTGTTGATCTTGCAGGAGGAAAAGATGCCAAAATAGTTGTCATTCCTACAGCAGATGAAAAGGATGATTATTCTGAAGATTGGTATTTTACAAATACTATTAAAGAAGCAGGAGCTTCAGAAGTGGTTGTTCTACATACCCGCGATCCAAAAGTAGCCAATAAGGAAGATTTTATTGCACCCCTTAAGGAAGCCAGTGGAATTTGGTTTACCGGAGGAAGACAGTGGCGATTGGTAGATGCTTACATGGATACGAAAGTTGTTGAGGAATGCCGGAATGTGTTGGCACGGGGAGGAATAATAGGAGGATCCTCAGCGGGTGCAACTATTCAGGGATCTTACCTGGCAAGGGGCGATACAAAAAGTAATACCATTATGATGGGCGATCATGAACAAGGTTTTGCATTTTTAAAAAATGTAGCCATAGACCAACATCTGTTGGCACGCAATCGTCAGTTTGATATGTTCGAAATTTTAAAACAGAAACCTGAATTATTGGGAATCGGACTGGATGAAAGTACAGGGATTTTGGTTGAAAAAGACACTTTTGAAGTAATTGGAAAATCGTATGTAGCCATTTATGATGGAAAGTTTTGGCGGAGAGACGGAAATCCGGTAGTTCCCAAAATGCAGTCGTTTTATCTTTTAAAGGAAGGTGATAAATATGATATGGGGAAACGGGAAATCATAAAATAACTTTGATTATCGTTTGTAGAAATTATTCTTTCTGTATTGTTTTTTCATGTCCTTAATAATTTTCCCCAAATCCTTATCCCTTTTTTTTCTTTCATGCATATCTGATTCAAAAAAGTTTTTCTCTTTTTCCATTTTCAGATAATTGGCATAAGCATTTTCGTTAATTTCAGCATTTTGAACTGCTTTGATTACAGCACATCCGGCTTCGTGAATGTGGGTACAATCTTTATATTGACAATTGTCTGCATATTCAACAATTAAGTCAAAAGTAGTTTTAAGTCCTTCGTCTGAACTGGTGATGCCAACCTCTCGCATTCCGGGATTATCGATTATAATACCTCCGTTTTTCAGCACTATTAACTCGCGATGACTGGTAATATGTTTGCCTTTGTTAACACTTGAGCTGATTTCTCCTGTTTTCATCAATTCTGTTTGTGTAAGTCCGTTTACAATGGTAGATTTTCCAACACCTGAAGAACCCAGCAGACAGTAGGTTTTTCCTTTTTCAATAATATTGTTCAGTTCGTCAAATCTTCCGGAAATCATGCTGATTGAAATAATCTTAACATTGTTTACTCTGTTTTTGATTTGAGAATTAATTGTTTCCAATTCCGTTGCAGTGATCAGATCAATTTTGTTCAAAACAATAATCGGTTGAATTTTAGATGCATAACAAATGGTTAAATACCTTTCCAGTCGGTTAATATTAAAATCGCGGTTAACTGACTGAACAATTAAACCAAAATCAACATTTGTTGCAATAATCTGTATCTGTCCGGTTTTGCCAACTGCCTGTCTTTCAATAATCGATTTTCTTGGGTAAATGGCATGGATGATGGCTTTGCCTTTGTCAAATTCGCTAAAAGCCACCCAATCGCCTACTGCAGGAAAATCTTCTCTCGAAACCGCAGAGAATCTTAAATTCCCAAGCAACTCTCCCTCAAATTCACCCGTATCAGTTTTAATAATGTACCTTTCTTTATGCTCAAGAATTATTCTTCCTGATTGAAATGAATTTAAATTCTGTTCAGTTTTATAAGCATCCAAGTCCTTAAAATATCCTAAATCTTCCAGTGTCATTGTTATCCGTTTTTTCTTCCGGTTTTTAGTTTTGTATAAACTTCTCTTTTTACTTTGTTTGCCAGTTGGCTGTCGTATTTTTTCATAAATGCTTTAACCGCAGGTTTATCACTTTTTGATAATTCTCTCAGTGCCCATGATAGTGCTTTTACAATCATGTCGTCACGGTCGGCAACTACTTTTTCACAAATTAACAAGGTACGTTTGGCATCGCCTGTTCCGCCACGGGAGCGTAAATTCAATGGCACCGTAGAAACAACGGCTGTCCTTCGCCACCATCGGTTTTCTGATTTTAACCAGTTGAGGACATCTTCACTGGTTATTTGGTTTTCACGCCACGCCTGCCCTGAAATCATGATTGACAGCATATCAACCGATACCCAGTTATCTATATTCTGACCCAGATCTTCAATATCTTTTAAACGAATTAAACGGAGTGCATTTTTGTTTTTCCAAAGCAATTCGCAGGCAACCATATTGCATTCTAAAATCCGGGTTTCAACCAGCTCTTTGGAAAACTCTAACAATTTTTCCGGCGACCATTCTTTAATTTCAATCCACCACTTTTTAATCAGCTTTTTCATTTCCGGATTTCTTACTCCCAGGTATTTCATTGAGGTGGGAAACATGGTATTTACCGCTTTCTGCCGAACAGGATCGGCCACTGTTTCCAAATCTGAAATTATCGTTGTTATCATATTTTCTGTTTTACATCTCAAAGTTAATGAACTTTGGTTGTGTAAAATAATCAGGATATGGATGAATTAGAATTCAAGGTAAAATATACGAATTCGAAAATCAACTCTTTTCGTTATTTTTGCCAAAAACAGAGAATATGGAATTGGTATTTGCCACAAACAATAAACATAAGCTGGAAGAGTTACAAGCCATGTTGGGAAAACAAATCAAGCTTTTGAGTTTAAAAGATATTGGATGTAAGGAAGAGATTCCTGAAGAACAAGAAACATTGCAGGGAAATGCCGCACAAAAGGCTTTTTACGTATACAATAAATATGGTTACAATTGTTTTGCAGATGACACAGGACTTGAAATAGAAGCCTTAAACGGTGAACCCGGAGTATATTCGGCACGTTATGCAGGAGAAGAAAAAAGTGCAGAGGCGAATATGCTTAAGGTACTGGAGAAACTTGCTAAAATAAATAACCGTAAAGCACGTTTTAGAACTGTGATATCATTGGTAGTTAATGGCGATGAAAAACAGTTTGAGGGTGCTGTTGAAGGAGAAATTCTGAAAGAGAAAAGAGGCGAAGAAGGTTTTGGTTACGATCCGATTTTTCAACCCACAGGGTATTCTCAAACTTTTGCTGAAATGGATTTGTCCGAAAAAAATAATATCAGCCATCGCGGAAAAGCAGTAGAAAAACTGGTAAATCATTTAAAGAATGTTTAAAAAAAATAAGGCCATTGGTGCGATTAAATACATTGTTATTGTATTCTCCTTTTTTATTTTGAATGAGGTAGTTGCGCAAGGAAAGCAAGGGAGTTGGCGCGATTATTTGTCGTATACTGAAGCAACAAAAATTGCAATATCTCCACAAAAAGTTTATTGTGCTTCTACCGGGGGATTATTCTATTACGACTTACAGGACAATAGTGTCAATAAAGTTTCGGATTTTATGAAACTTTCTGATTTTGGCATTAAAACCATTGCGTATGATGAGCCAAACGATGTATTGGTCGTAGCCTATAATAATAGTAATATAGACTTGATTTACAGTGATAGAATTGTCAATCTTTCCGACATCAAAAGAAAACAAATCACAGCTGATAAAACAATTTATAATATTACCTTTTTAGAGAATGAAGCCTGGTTGTCATGTGGTTTTGGAATTGTAATTATCAACTTACAAAAGCAGGAAATCAAGGATACTTATCTTTTGGGTGAGGGAGGAACAACATTGGGAATTAATGATATTGAAACCGATGGCCCTTTTGTTTATGCTGCTTCAAACGAAGGAATTAGAAAAGCGCCATTGGATGGCACTGATTTGGCAGATTACAGAAATTGGGAAACAATTACGAACATACCTTTCTCAACTGAAAAATTTAGTTTTTTATCTTTTTTTGGGGGAAGTTTAATTGCCAATTACACACCCGATCAATACGATCAGGATCAGATGTTTCGCCAGGTTGGAGAAGAATGGGAGGCCTATTTTCCGGGGATCAGATATGTTCACGATATGCAAAAAGGCGGGAATTTCCTTGTTATTACAAGCAGAGAGGCAGTTTACGCAATTGACAATAGCCACGCATTACTTGGAACGCTGAATTATTATCAGCTGGGAGATATAAATGTTTCTCCTATCAATCCCTTAAGTGCTTCATTATCCGGAGATGGGAGTATTTATATTGCCGATTTTAAAAATGCGATGATAAAAACCTCGGGTGAAAATTTTGAATCCATTTTCCCTGTTGGGCCAATTGACAATCAGATATTTTCAATGGTTTCAGACAACGGTATTTTGTGGATTTCAGCAGGAGGTCATGGCGGCTCGTGGAACAACTCATTTTTAAAACCAAGTTTTCAACGTTTTGGAAATGGCGAATGGAGATATTATAACGAAACCAATTATCCTGAAATGACCGGTTTTTTTGATATCATCAATATCACTGTCAATCCAAAAAATCCAAATCATATTTTTGCTTCCAGCTGGGGAGGTGGTCTGCTTGAATTTAATAACGATGTTTTGGTAAACCGTTTTACAAATAAAAACAGTCCATTACAAACTGCATTGCCCACTCAGCCCGACGAACCTTATGTCAGAATTGGAGGATCTGATTTTGATTCACAGGGAAATTTGTGGATTACCAATTCGGAAGTGGCACAAAACCTACACCGTTTATCACCGGACGGAGAATGGTCTTCTTTTTCCTTGCCCCAGGTTGCCAATCGATATAATATTGGCCAGGTTATTGTAAATCGTTACAACGATAAATGGATTGTGGTTCCCAGGGGTCACGATATGTATGTTGTGAATAACGATGGTACACAAAAAAAGAGATTACTTGTTAAATCCTACTTTAACAACGGGCAAAATGAGATTATAAATCCCATGAATGATATTTATTCAATTGCAGAAGATATTGATGGAGTAATATGGATTGGCACCTCAAAGGGAGTTGCAGTTTATACCAATCCTGCCAGAGTTTGGGACAGTAATCCGTTTTATGCCACGCAACCAAGTTTGGATTTAGGCGATGGTTTATATCACCCATTGCTTGAAAATGAAACGGTAACTGCCATTGCAATTGATGGAGCCAACCGAAAATGGCTGGGAACAAAAAATTCGGGTGTTTACCTGGTTTCAGAATCAGGGACAGAAGAAATATTACATTTTACAACCAACGATAGTCCTTTGTTTTCAGATAACATTACTTCCATAGAAATTAACCAAAAAAGCGGTGAGGTTTTTATCGGTACTGACATGGGTTTGATATCGTACATGGGAGAGGCAACCGAAGGAAAAGCAACTTACGACAGCGTATATGTTTACCCAAATCCGGTACGTGAAACTTACGACGGGCCTGTTACCATAACCAACCTGATTCAAAACTCTGAAGTTAAAATTACCGATATTGCGGGTAATCTTGTATTCAGAACTACATCAATGGGAGGACAGGCTGTTTGGGATGGGAAAAACCTTAACGGACGAAGAGTAAAAACAGGGGTTTACCTGGTGTTTTGTAACGATGAAAACGGAGAAGAAACACATATCACAAAGTTGTTGTTTATTCATTAGGTTTAAAAATTGAAAGTCTCAAATTCCAAAGAACAAATAAATCTCAAAACTCAAAATCCAAATCTCAAACGTGTAAGACCTGAAAGTTTTAATTTTACTTTTGAGTTTTGAATACCATTTGTGATTTGTATTTTAGAATTTGTGTTTTTGTTTAAGTTCCTTTAAACATTAAACCAGTAACTTTAAACTGACAGATGCTTGTTACTACTGAAGGAATAGTATTGCATTTTATAAAATACGGCGAAAGCAGTGTTATCGCTACCATTTACACCCGTGATTTTGGCAGGCAAAGCTACATGATAAATGCTGCCCGTAGCAAAAAATCAAAAAATAAATCGAGCCTGTTGCAACCCTTGTTTCCGGTTGATTTGGTTGCTTATCAAAAATCAGGACGTGACTTACAAAGGCTAAAAGAACTAAAAAGTAATCAGGTTTATCAAAACATTCCTTTCGAAATAGCAAAATCTTCTATTGCCATTTTTATAGCAGAAGTTTTGTACAAATCAATTAGCGAGCATGAAAGTTACACGGAGATGTATGATTTTATTAAAAACTCACTTCTGTATTTCGACTTAATGGAAGAAGGAGCAAGTAATTTTCATCTTTGGTTTTTGTTCAGGTTAACCGAATATCTTGGATTTTTACCGGATACCGGACAAGTAAGTTTTCAGGGGTGGTTTGATATTAAAAAGGGAGTAGTTTTATATTTTGAACCCTCACATCCTTTTTATGCCAACAAAGAGATTACTTCGTACCTGATTAAATTATCCAATCTTAAAATCAGTGAACTAGGCAATTTTAAGATTAGCAGAAATATGCGTGATTCTTTACTGTCGGTTTTAACAGAGTATTACCAATCTCATTTTGAGGAATTGGGCGAAATTAAATCTTTGAATGTTTTGCGTGAAGTGTTTTTGTAAATTGTTGCTTATTCGTTCAAAATAATTGCCTCGTAGGTAAAAAGTTCTGCATTTTTCCATCCATTCCAGCCAAGACCCGCCTTGTCGCGTGAGCAGCGTCCTAAAAACTCTTCAATATTCCAGTTGGTTTTGGTGGCTACCTGAGGTAAAAAAGTTCCGGTTTTAAATCCGTTTTTAATGTAAATACCATGCTTTCCCAATACAATTTCCGACTTTGATTTGATTTTCTTCAAAGGCGATAAAACTGAAATTTCCAACTTCATATCTTTCAATTCATCTGTTTCAAGCGGATCAAACCTTCTGTCGTGAGAAGCTGAAACAGCAACATGTTGTACCAAATCGTTTAAGGTTTTATCTTTTGCAAAACTACCAATGCAACCTCTTAATTTGCCATTTATGTATATACTCACAAAGGCTCCGGTAATTTTATTTAAAATACCATTTGAATCAGGTGGAACAATTTTTCCTTTTTCGCCGGTTTTAATGTAATGTGTAATAGAGCTTTTTGCCTTGTCAATTAATTCCTTTTTTTCCTTTGTTGAAACTTCAAAAGGAGGATCATTTTTATACACTGAAATAGACCAGTAGCCTACAACCCGGTTTTTGCTTCCGTAAAGTTTTGAATCGCCAGAGTTTTGATAATACAATTTTTCAAAGTTAAATTTCCCTTTATGGGTCATATAAAGTAAAGTCGTTACCGATGTCCATCCGCAAAGTGAAGTTGCCAGGTTCTCAATTTTTAGTTTTTTGTTGGCGTTCAAAACTGAAAGCAGCTTTTCAGGCTGATTTTTGCAAATAGCATTTGCTGTCAATTGATCTACTTTTACGGCCTCTTCATATTCAGGATAATGTGAAAAATCTGTACTGATAATCCAAAGATTTTCAGGTGTTAAAAATGGCTTGAGAATTTTCGCAATCTTTTTACAAATGTCATCACGAATTGAGCCTAGAATGATCGGCACCAATACAATATTCTTCCCCAGTTTATGCTGTAAGAATGGCAACTGCACTTCAAGACTGTGTTCATTTTCATGGGTTGCATTGTGCTCAAAAAATAACTCAGACTTTTCTGTTAACTCTTTGGAAAATTCAGAATCTACTTCTATTTCTCCCAACGGGGTTTTATAATTACCGGAACAATAAACTGCTGCTCCTTCAAAAGAATATCTGTGACTGGAGGCAAGAACAAATACCCTGCTGTAACTTTTGTTTTCAGGTATTTGATTAAATGCTGTGGCTGCAACCTTTCCACTAAATACATAACCTGCATGAGGAACAATTAATGCCTGCAGAGAATCCTGCTTGTCTGCCATGGAATCTTTTATATAAGTTTCCTTTTTTCCTTCAGCAAATTGAAATAATTCCTTCAGTTGTTTATCCAGATTCGATTTTGTTCCCGGATAAAATTGCCCTGCATATTTAGCCTCGCGAATATTTTTTGATTTAAAAAGACTCCTTCCCCTCATTTCCGAAATTTACTTAAAATAAATATGTTACTTGAATCTCACCAAAAATAATGGTGTATGTAAGGTGTACGGTAAGTTTTGTGTTTTGTTCAGGTTTAAATCTACTGTAATTTGAATAAAACACACCTAACAGAAAAGATGAAACGGGTATGGATTATTTTCCAAACATGTACCGGATATTTTAAAAAGTTTATAGTTGCGAACAACTTGTTGTGTAAAACTTAAACCAAATGGCGGCACCTCTGCTTAACGAATTTAGCTAATTTAGCCAAGCAAACTGTAATACTTAAAACATGAATAAATCAGCAATTTATATTATACTGCTTGTGTTTGTTTTGACTGCATGCAAAACCACAAAAAAGCAGCCGGAGGTACAATATACGCCAACCAAAAGTCAGCCCAAAGTTTTTTCGGTTCCTGAAACAACTGAACCTGCAAAAGAAGAAAAAGAGGCTGAACCTGACAATAACGTTTCCCTTCGAAAAGAGTCTGTTACTTTTACTGAAGCTGCTGACAAAACAGAAAATGAAGCCAATACTTATTTTGTAATACTTGGCTCGTTCGGAAAACTGGATAATGCAAAAACTTTTCGGGAGGATTTGTTGAACGAAGGTTTTTCTCCTATCATTCTTCATAGTGAAACCGGGTATTATCGTGTATGTGTAAATTCATACAAAAAGGAGATGGATGCCCGGTCAAGGGTTACTGAAATCCGTCAGGCATTTCCAAAATACAGCGATTTATGGCTGCTTATTAAACAGTAATAAATAAAATAAACAGAATACAAAACGTCGCAAATCTGCGGCGTTTTTTGTTATACCCCGGAATACAATCACTAAACATTAAAAAAAAGAAATGCTTTTTATCACAAAGTGATAAATTGAACAAATCAGTATTACATTTGTAATCATTTGTATTAAATGCAGACCAATCATAAAAACTTGAAAATGACAGATAAGAAGCAGCAGTTACTTGATCAGCGTTATTTGAAAATGGCCGATATTTGGGCACAAAATTCATACTGCAAAAGGCGAAAAGTAGGGGCTTTGTTGGTGAAGGATAAAATGATTATATCGGATGGATACAATGGAACTCCATCAGGATTTGAAAATATCTGTGAAGATGAAAACAATAAGACAAAAGCCTATGTTTTGCACGCAGAAGCCAATGCGATCACTAAAGTTGCAAAGTCGGGAAACAACAGTTTGAATGCAACTCTGTATGTAACTTCTTCACCTTGTCTGGAATGCTCGAAACTGATAATTCAGGCTGGAATTAAACGTGTTGTTTTTACCGAAAATTACAGACTTGAAGATGGAATTAACTTGTTAAAGCGTGCTAACATTGAAGTACGGCAAGTTGATCCCGGAAATTTTTAAAAACTGAAGAATGAATAAAAAAGCAAACATAATAATTCCAATACTAATTGCAATTTCTGTTGCATCAGGAATATTAATAGGAAATTTATTAAACAGAAACAGCCAGCCGGGATTTGCAGGAATTAATATCGGTGGTCCCAACAAAATCTCCAATATTCTTTCCTACATCGATCAGGGTTATGTTGACAGCATAAATACTTCAGACCTTGTGGAGAAAACAATACCCGAAATATTGAAAAATCTTGATCCGCATACTACTTACATACCTCCAAAGGATATGAAAGAGGTGCAGGAAGAAATGACAGGAAAGTTTTCAGGAATCGGAGTACAGTTTTCAATTATGGAAGATACGGTTCGGGTAATCGAAGTTATTTCCGGAGGACCATCAAGTAAGGTCGGCCTTCTTCCGGGTGATCGAATTGTAAGGGTAAATGATTCTATTATTGCCGGTGTAAACGTAGTAAACAGAACAGTTTTAACACTGCTGCGGGGAGATAAAAATACCAAAGTGGAAGTAGGAATTATTCGAAAAGGATATGCTGATGAACTCGATTTTGAAATAACACGGGGAGACATACCTATTAACAGTGTAGATGTTTCTTATATGATTGATGAGGAGACCGGTTTTATTAAAATAAGCCGCTTTGCCAACAAGACTTATAAAGAGTTTATGGATGGCATGAAGAAAATAAGCAGGCAGGGAGCAAAAAAGGTGATAATAGATTTGCGGCAAAATCCGGGAGGCTCATTGGTAGCGGTGTTACAAATGGTCGATGAATTCCTTGAAAAAAATGAGTTGATTCTTTATACCGAAGGTGAAAACCAACCAAGGAAAACCTATAATGCTTCAGGAAGCAACACCTGGAAAGATTTTCAGGTTTATGTTTTAATTGATGAATTTTCTGCATCGGCAAGCGAGATTTTTGCAGGAGCAATGCAGGATAACGATCGGGCTATAATTATTGGCCGACGTTCATTTGGAAAAGGCCTTGTGCAGGAACAAATTCCTTTGCAGGATGGTTCGGCATTGCGGTTAACTGTTGCGCGCTTTTACACACCCAGTGGAAGGTGTATTCAAAGTCCTTATGAAAATGGCAACGAAGAGTATTATAACCAGATTTATGAGAGGTTTCATAGTATGGAACAATTGGTTTCTGATAGTATTCATTTTGCCGATTCTTTAAAATACACTACAAAAAGCGGCAGAATTGTATATGGAGGAGGAGGTGTAATGCCTGATTTTTTTGTTCCGATGGACACTGCAGGTAATTCTGATTACTACAATAAAATTTACCGTAAAGGCTTGGTTTATTCATTTGCCTATAGTTATGCCGATGAAAACAGGGATAGACTTGCACCTTTTACTAGAGGTGAAGAATTTGATTCTTATCTTGACAAACAAAAAGTTCTTGACGATTTTGTAAAATACGCTGAAGAGAAAGGAATTTCAAAAGACAACGAAGGATTAAAATCATCTGGTTTGTTAATCAACACTCAACTAAAAGCATATATCGCCAGAAATATAATTGGAGAAGAGGGATTTTATCCGATCATTAAAAAAATAGATAAAACCCTTTTAAAAGCTATTGAAATTTCAAGACAAAATTTGTTAGCCGAAAATATTAATAACACCACTTCGGTCTCTGAAGAATCTGCAGAATAAGTTTTAAGACGGAGTAGTTTTCCCTTTGTCTAATAAATAATTAATAAACCGTTTCTTTTTTGTTAGCGGGTTTTTACTATTCGGTAACTGTTTTGTTCCTCATTTTCAAAAATCACATTGAGCAAATAAAACCCGGGTGCCAGGTCTGAAATGTCAAAGCTAAAGTTGATGGAATTTAGATTTCGGGAAAAAATTAACATTCCCTCCGAGCCAAGAAGGTTTAACTTTTGAATCGGAATACTGGAATCTATTTGAATTTTACCTGATGTAGGATTTGGATAAATTTTAAGGTCTTCCATCTTAAGGGTTTGAGACAGAACATGTAAATCTCCACCATTTTCAGCAAAACGATAAGCAAACTGCTGAAAAAACTGGTTGGCTATATCCGGGTTATGAATAATCAGGGTATTTTCGTCATTTCTGACATTGGCATTATTACTCCAATTGTGACTCCCGCTTACTACCTGCGGATCGGATGCTGCGTGATTTGCATCTATTATGGCTAATTTATGATGCAGGATTCCATTGGCAATTTCATCAAAAATAAACTTTCCGGTTGGAAGTGCTTCTTCCAGAATTTGGTTCACAGTTTGTGTATTGTCGTCGCTATTGTCGGTAATTACCTGGGTCTCAACTCCTCTTTGTTTTGCTTCGTCAATTGCCCAGGCCAGGTCTGAACGGGTAATTAACATGGTTTGAACACTTAAGTCGTGATCAGCTGTATTAATAGCGTCTATAATTCTTTGGTTTGTTCTGTCCGATGGACTAAAATAGCTTTGAATACGATTACCATCAATAATAAATTCGTGTGGTGTGTTGTCTGTTTTTCTTTCTCCAAACCTCGAAATTGAGGGATTGGGAGTATTGGAAGATGAACCCCACATTTCTTCAAATTCAACAAGGTAAGCGAGGGCAAGCGATTTATCCTGAATAAAAACCATGTGGTTGGCATCAGTATTTATCTGCTCGAAGGTAAGATTTGCCGAACCGGAACATACCCACTGAGTTTGTTGGCCAGACAGTTGATTATTCGGATCCGCATCAATAATCGCAAATTTATTGTGCATAATTCCGTCGTCTCTTATTTCAGGTCTTTCCAAAACCTTAATTTCTTTTATTAAATCGTCTGCTCCGGAATGATTGGTAGATTCACATGTAATTACCCTAACATCTACGCCACGCCGATATGCGTTATTCAGCGCTTCACTTACACTGCTTAAACCACTGTTACTAAAATTATAAAAACAAAAATCGACACTGATTTGTGCTTTATTTATATAGGCAATTAAAGTATCTTCCAATGCGTTTCCAACATTTTGAGCAATTTGTTCTTTTGCAAGGCTTTCATTTACAGGTGTATTGAAATATACATATACCTTCCCGCTTGAAGAGGATTGTGTACAATACGACATTTCATTGGAAAAAACAGTATCATTTGGTATGCTGATTCTGGCTTTTGCATAAACCAAATCGGCCGGAGAAAGTCCGCTAATTTCAACAGAATTATAATATTCATTACCCATTTTTTGAGATGTACCAAAACTTTCCATTGTGCCACCGTTTTCAGAAAAATGCATGCGATAAATTACTGAAGGAATGCCCTCTGTATTTGTGAACCAACCCAGAGTAAAACCATTTTGATTGATATTTGAAACTTCAATTGGGGAGGTAAATGAGATTCCTGCCTGAGATTTTAAATCATTCATATCCCTCGGTAAAAGCTGGTATCCGTTTCTGGTGTCATTTTCTTCAAACGAATATTGCGAGCAGATTGCAGTAAGATTTATTTTTTTATCGGGAATGATTTGGCCAACTATTGGTGAATTGGTATTAATTCTAATTTCACCTTTAGCCTGACCCACATAAAAATCATAGTTGTCATTTCCGGCAAAATTACCGGTACCATCAATTTCCACATCTTTAATTTCCACCAGTTGTCCTTCATACTCTTCACCAATCTCATTAACGGAAATGATTTTAGGAGTTGGCAGTTGATGATTGGAAGAATGGATAATAAGATTAGTAGTATTTACCAATTCAAATAAATTATTGTAGGATTGAACTTCCCCTGATACTGTAATTGAGTCTCCCCGTTTTACATTTTCTAGTTTTCTGTCGTAAAGCGCCAAACCTCCGGTTGAATCCTGTATGTATCGGATTACACCCAGTTCGTTTCCGTTGGTAACAATTCCACTTACCGTCGCTTTTTCTCCTTCTTTTAGTTTACGGACATCTGAAATGCTTTGTGACCAACCATTTACAGTTAAAGCTGACAGTACTAAAATCAAGATAAATTTCAAACCGTATATTTTTAGCGTTAGCGAATGTAACTATTTCTGAAAAAATAAAGTAAAATCTCAGATTGCGAAAAAATTAAAACCTTATTTCGAAATCTCAAGCATTCTTTGAATTGGTAATTTGGCTTTTTCGATTACATCTTCAGGAAGTGAAATCTCGGGTTGTTCGTGTTTTAAGCAGACATAAAGTTTCTGTAGGCTATTCAGTTTCATATACGAACAATCGTTACATCCACAAGTTGAATCAACAGATGGGGCAGGAATAAATACTTTGTCGGGGCAAGCTTTCACCATTTGATGTAAAATTCCACTTTCGGTTGCCACTATAAATTTTTTCGCACTACTTTTTTGTACGTAATTTAAAAGAGCAGTGGTAGAACCAATGTATTTTGCAAGCAGCAGAACCGGTTTTTCACATTCCGGGTGTGCTATAAATTCAGCATCAGGATGTTCTTCAATTAAGTCGATTATTTTTTCTACTGAATATTGTTCGTGGACCATACATGCTCCATCCCATAAAACCATTTCTCTTCCGGTAATACTGTTGATGTAATTCCCCAGATTCTTATCGGGTCCAAAAATTAACTTTTGACCTTTTGGAAAACTATCGACAATGGTTTTTGCATTGGCAGATGTACAAACCAAATCCGACATGGTTTTTAATGCAGCGGTAGCATTAATATAAGTTACCACTTTATGGTCGGAGTATTTGGCTTTGAAAGCTGCAAATTTATCGGCCGGTGCTGATTCTGCCAGAGAACAACCCGCCTTTAAGTCAGGTAAGATTACCTTTTTTGAAGGATTGATAATTTTGGCAGTTTCTGCCATAAAATGAACACCTACAAAAACAATAATATCTGCATCGGTACTGGCAGCTTTTTGTGCAAGGCCCAAACTATCGCCAACAAAATCGGCAATATCCTGTAATTCGCCTTCTACATAAAAATGACTTAAAATAACTGCATTTTTCTCTTTTTTCAAGCGGGTAATTTCTTCAACCAGTTTGAGTTTTGGATCAACAGGTTCGTCGATATAACCTTTTTCTTCCAGCATTTTATCCAATTGTAACTGCTCCATTTTCTTTTACTCAATTAATCATCACAGGTAAAACTGTTAAAAAGAGTATAACTCTAACGAATTATAATCTCTTGTAAAACCTGTAAAATATTCCCCTATTAAATAGCCTGCAAAAATAAGAATTCATTTAAAAAAACAGTCACATACTTCAAATGTTTGAGTATGAAGCAAAAAAAAGCCGCGTTATGCGGCTTTTAATTAATGTATAACGGGATTCTTATTCCACTACTTCCGACCATACTCCACCTGTTTTTACTACGCGAATCATATCGGTGCCAGAGCTACCGTCATAATATGCATAGGTAACCAAATATTGCTGATCATCAACTGCATCGTAATTGGTATCAAGCATGGTTCCAATCATTTCAACAAGTTTATTTCTGTCAGTACCAGGAGTTTGTCCACTTCTTAAGTCAAAGTTTAAGTAACGTGAAGTTTCATCAAATAAAGCATAGTCGTCGGCATTTAAAGTAATTTTAATTGCCGGATCAGCTTTCCATGTACTTTGTGAAATATCATCTTTATCAAGTTTGTAACTCAACTCTTCTGAACGTGGCATAACACTTTCTTTCACAGCCCAATTCATTCCTCCGTATAAAAATACTGCGTATTCATCGTTAAAGTTTTGATAAACTGTGGCAGCGTAAACAATTGGTGCAGTGCCGTTTTCGGTAGCATATTTTGCCAGATCCTCAAGGGCATTGTCAATTCTGAAGAAATTTTTGTATTTGCCATTTCCTGTAGCTTCATAAATTTCGTCAGTTACTTCTACGGCGTCATCTGTTTCGTCAACTTCTTCGCTTGTGCCATCTTCATTTACTTTAATAAAACGGGTATCGTAAGTGCTAAGTAAAATGTATTTTACAGTAATTTCGGTACCGGCTTCTTCCGCATAAACTTTTCTGTCCAGAAGTTTTGCGATCAAAGCTTCAGCTTCATCCTCGTCTTCGAAATTCGCATAACTTTGACCCATTTCTGCATACTCATCTTCTTCAATTTCACGCGCATTTTCCCTGTCTTGGTACGGTCTTTCATAGTAATCATAGGTTACCATCATTGCCTGTGCATCATCGCCGGAGAATTTTTGATTTAAAATTTCGGGAAGATATTCACTTGGTAAAGCATATTGTGAGAAGTTTTTGTAATTCGCCACATCCTCATTACTCGATAGTTCATAATCTTCATCGGTTAAAGTATATGCTTCCGGAGCAATTGTTTTATCCAATAAAAACAATCGATCTTTGTCGTTAGCCTGAATGTTTCTATCAATTTCATTATTGATATCTTCCATTGGGTTACATGCATTGAAAATAACTGCAATGGCTACTGTTGCTATAAATAATAACTTTTTCATTTCCATCAATTTTTTTAAAAGTTAACTCTTAAACCTGTTGACCATGTTCTTCCAATTCCATAATACACTTTCGCGGTTTTCCAGTCATTATCTGCTCCGTCGATTGCATCCGAAATGTATTCAGTCTCAGTTAAATTAATAACATTTCCGAAAATTGTTGCATCAAACGGACCCATTTTAAAGTTATATCTTAGGTTGGCATCAAGTGTTCCAAAAGCAGGAACTTTCCATGGTTGCACTCCTTTTTTCTCAATGTCTCCACGTCCTGTAGGATCATAGTCGGCATAAAGATTTGCATAATAGTTATAATCCAATCCAACCTTAAATCCATCAAACAATTCGTAATCTGCTCCAACTGCTGCAGTAGTTTGAGCTGCATCGCCTACTTTTAATCCTGCAATGTATAAATCAACAGTTCCGATTTGTTCTTCATTATCATTAAAAATAGGAACGTCAACCAAATCATTTTGCCATTTCCAGTCACCTAAACTTGCCATACCTGTGATGTCAAGATTTTTAACAGGTTTCCATCTGAAATCCATTTCAACACCCATGTGCAAAGCATTTACGCCCTGAATGTTGGCAGAATAAAATTCTCCGTCCGGTTGTCTTACAGAACGACGGAAGAATTTGTCTTTCCAGTTGGTGTAATACGCATTTAAATTAAGTGCAAAAGTTCTGCTCTTAAAACCATAACCCGCTTCGAAAGCAATTGTTTGCTCATTTTTGGCACCTTCGTTAATTTCGTTTCTAAAGTTGATAAACACACCATCAAATTTTGGTGCCTTTTGGAAATAACCGGCATTAACAAATACATTGTGTTGTTCGTTAATGTTGTAGTTGGCACCACCTTTAACCACAAAACCCATATGGTTTACTTTAGGCGATGTTTGTTCAGGGTCGCTGTCTAAATAAGTAAAGTAGTCAATGCGTTGATATCCTGTATTTGAAACAGAGCCTGATAAGAAAGCAGATAAATCGCCATTTGAATATTCGGCTTGTGCAAATAATCCCTGCCACGAAACAATACCATCGTTCCAGTAAGCTACTTTATCGCCAACTTTTGCAATTTTATCCGGATTGTTAATGTCCGCATCATCATATATAAATTCAGCGCCCATTAAATCAGTCATTTCACGGAAGTGTTTTCCAATGTATCTTCTTAAGTCAATACCACCACTAAGTTCCCAGTTGTCATTTAAGGTATACTGAAGATTAGAAAGAAGTCCCATCCAGTTGTGGTCGTTACGTGATGCACGCATAGCAGCCAAAGCTCCACCATTTCCGTTATCAATATTTTCCTGAACTATTCTGCCAAAATCAATTTGATCTTCTTTTTTGTAAGTGTAAAACGCATTTTGGTTTTCACCATAACCACCTGTTCCTCCACCTGTTCCAAAAGAGTAATAAGCTGATGTTGAAAGGTTCATGTTATCATTAATGGTAAGATAGTGGTTTAAACTCATTTGCGGTTTATGATAAAAGTTCGTTCTCAAGTTATATACCTGTCCATCTTTGTATCCCCATTCCGGATTCCAACGTAATCCACGTCCGGGTTGCTGGATAGTCTCAATGGATTGAGTGCTGGAACGTTGTCCGTGACGTTGAGGAGCACCAAAAATTGTATAAGAAAGCATTTGGTTGGTCCAACGTTTAGAAACACTTGCAAAATAACTCCATCCTTCAAATTGAGTTCCATCGGCCCAACCATTTCCCGTGGTGCGGGCACCTGAAAAAGACAGAGCCCAGCCATTATCACTTAACCCGGTAGAAACTGTCATGGATGCTTTTTTATAGCCGTCATTACCAATAGCAGTATAAATCGAGCCTCCTTTTTCAGCATCAGTAGTTTTGGTAATTACATTGATTGTTCCACCAACCGAACCAATAGAAAGTTTAGAAGCACCCAGACCACGTTGTACCTGCATTGTGCGTGTAACTTCCGACAATCCGGCCCAGTTACTCCAGTATACCCAGCCGTTTTCCATATCGTTTACCGGTATACCATTAATCATTACCGCCATATTGGTCATGTCAAAACCACGAATATTAATACGCGAATCTCCAAATCCTCCACCTTGTTTTGTGGCATAAACACCAGGTGTTGATTTTAAAATTTCAGGATATTCCTGGGTTCCAAGTTTTTCAGCAATTCGCTGTGGCCCGATTGAAGAAACTGCAACCGGTGTTTTACGCTGAACCGCCACAGAAGCTAAAACCATTACTTCGTTGATACCTACAGCATTGGTTGACAGCTGAACCTCTCCCAAATTGTTTGTTTCACCTTCAGAAACTTTTACTGTGTAAGTTTCAGAAATATAACCAATGTAAGAGATAATAATTTTTTTATCTCCCGGATCAACCAAAAGCGAAAACTCGCCGTTAATGTCTGTAATTGTTCCATGGGTTGTCCCATCGATAACTACACTGGCTCCAATTAAAGCTTCATCCGTTTCAGCATCTACAACAATCCCGGTTATTGTTCCCTGGGCAAAAGTTGCAACTGCAATTAGACTCAGAAAAGCCATCATTACAAATGACAAAATTGTTTTTCTCATAAAACTGGATTTTAGTTAAAATATTAAATATTAGAATTTGTATTAATTGAAATAAATTTTGGAACTTCTATAATTAATTATGTTTTGTAAGGTTATTTTCTTTGTATTTGTTTCAAATTATTTCCTTTCAAATGGGCTTTAAAACACAAGCTAAATTTATGTTAACAACACTTTTGAAGTTTAATGTAAAACAAGCTTTTTGTTATCAAATAATGGTTAATTCGAGATTAATTTTATTTTAAATTTCAGCAACTGAATTTCAGCAAATTTACAGGTACCACCAAATTCAAAATATGATATTTATTAAAGGTTTTAAACGACTTTTAAACACAATGTTAACAATTTGGATTTTGGATTAGCATGGGTATTTTTTTGAATTGCAAGAAATAATTTATCTAAAATAAGATTCTATTTGAACAGAATCGAGCATAATATTTTCAAAAAATGTTAGGGAAAAAAGCCAAATCACACAGGGGAGAAAAAAAAATGCAATTTTTTATATCCGCGTAAAGTACAGTAAATCAATCATAAAAGACGAAAGTGATAAAATATTTTTAAAAAATATGGTACTTTGTGTTGCATAGTACTAAAAAAATATAATATATTTGTATAGCCAATAACGAGGTAAATTATAGTAGCATATTAAAAAAAGTTCTTTACAAGTTGTAACGTTTTAAAATATTCAACGTCATAAGATTGAAAAACATAACGACATGTAAATAATTTTACAGAAAACGAAAACAGAAAAACAAGAAACAAAAAGAAAACAACGTAATTAAAAAACAAAGCCATGAAAACAAAAAACAATGTTCAGAAAACAGTTTTACGAACAGCAGCCGTAATTGTAAGTTTTGTACTTATAAGTTTTACAGTAGCCGCACAGGGTTTCTGGAAAACAATTTTAGCCAACAGCAGTTTTAACCAAATTGCACTGGCTATGGCAGAAACTCCAAATCAGGATGATGTTTCAATCTTGGAAACAGAAAACAACACCAGTGTTTATTTTATTGATCAGGATATGGATCCTGAATTGGAAATAGAAGATTGGATGATTGAAACTGCAAATTTTGGTGCAGAATATCTTCTTGAGACAGAAACAGAAAATGAATTGGAAGTAGAAGAATGGATGTTGAATGAAGATTTATTTTTGGATAATGAGAATACTGAAAGTCCAATGGTTCTTGAAAGCTGGATGACAAGCGAAAAAGTTTGGAACAACTAAAACATCCCCGAAGACCTGATTAAGTATAAAAACCTTTTTAATTAAGAAAAGATATCGTAATGAAGATAGAAAATACAAAAGCACAGATGAGGAAAGGAGTTCTGGAATATTGCATTTTGCTTGTTCTTGATGGCAAACCTCTCTATGCAAGTGATATTATTAAGGGCCTGAAAGAGGCTAAAATGATAGTGGTTGAAGGAACACTGTATCCTTTACTTACCAGGTTGAAAAATACAGGTTTTTTGGCATACCGTTGGGAGGAATCTACACAGGGGCCTCCGCGAAAGTATTATGAACTAACGGATAGTGGAAGAAAATTTTTAAGCGAATTGGAAGAATCATGGACCGAACTGGTTGATGCAGTCGAGCAAGTAAGGACAAAAAAAGCGTAACTTTTATTCAAAAGGAATCAATAGCAAAAATTAGAACGAAATGAAAAAAACTTTCACCATAAATATAAGCGGCACCGTTTTTCACATTGAAGAAGATGCCTATGAAGTGTTACAAAAATACCTGGTAAATCTTAAAAACCATTTTGGATCGAGCGAAGAAGGAAAAGAAATTCTTGCCGATATTGAAGCAAGAATTGCAGAAATTTTTATTGAAAAATCGGACAGCGTCCATAAAGTGGTTTCTATTGATATGGTAAACAGTGCCATTGAAATAATGGGAACTCCGGAAGATTTTGCTGAAGAAGAAAGCGAACAGGAATACGAACCAACTGTTGAATCGAAACGCAAACGAAGATTATATCGCGACCCTGATCACCGTGTACTGGGAGGTGTTTGTGGTGGACTTGGTGCTTTCTTCAATATGGATCCTGTAATTTTACGAATCATTTTTGTTGCGCTCTTTTTTATTACTGCAGGAGTTGCAATACCAGCATACATAATTCTTTGGATTGCTGTTCCTAAAGCAAAAAATACAGCCCAACGCCTGGAAATGCGGGGGCAGGAAGCTACGGTTAAAAACATTGAGAAATCGATAAAAGAAGAAATTAGCGAAGTAAAAGAAAGCTACAGAAAGTTTAAAGAGTCGGATACCTATGCTAAAGGGAAAAAAGGAGTGGCCACGGCAGGCGATGTTACTTACAATGTATTTAAAGTCATACTAAGAATTTTGGTAATTGTAATTGGTGTTGTTCTTATTATTTCCGGATTTTTGGGTCTTCTCGGATTCATTTCATCAATGGTAATCGGGCATTCATTTGTTAGTGACTGGCCAATGATTTGGAGTCCCGAGTTTCAGGTTCCGGGTTTCTTAGACCATTTTGTAAGTCCGGGAACAGTAACTTTTGGAATGATTGCTGCCGGATTATTGGTTGGCATACCCCTTTTGGCGATGTTATTTATAGGAACCAAACTTGTATTTCGTTATAAAACCAACAATACAGCAATTGGTTTATCGGCAGTGGCAGTGTGGTTTATAGCCTTGTTTGCTCTTATAACAGTTGGATTTGGGCAATTGGGCAATTATAAAAACAGAGCAACATTTACCGAAACAAAAACAATTTCCTGCGACTCATGTCAAACATTAACCTTGAATCTTGGTGAGGATTTGTATGAGGATTACGCAAAGCTTGATTTTGAAATTGAGGACATTAAAGTGGCAGTTGTTGATGGTGAAGAAGTTATGCTGGGAGAGGTGAGACTCGATGTTGAAAAATCAGGCAGCGATGAATTTGTTGTTACGGTTAAAAAAGCATCCCGAGGAAAAACACGTGAGGATGCAAGAGATACAGCTGAAGATATAATATATCGATTTGACTTAAAAGATTCAACGGTAGTTTTTGATCCCTATTTTATTCTTGAAAAGGATGATAAATACAGGGCGCAGGAGGTGAATATAACTGTAAAAGTTCCGGAAGGTAAATCAATTTATTTAGGTGAAAATATGGTCTCAATTATTCATGACATTGAAAATGTCTCAAATACGTGGGATGGCGATATGGTTGGTAAAACATGGATAATGAAACCTGAAGGATTAACATTGGTGGAAGAAAAATAAATTTTTAAACAGCATATAATCCATGTCTCGATAATAACAGGCATGGATTTATTTTGGTTATTTATCGACAATCTCAAAGCAACATTTAAACAACAGAAAACAACAAAAATGAAAACAATCTCAACAATTTTTTTGGTAATACTTTTTATGGCATCTCAAACAGTGTCGGCACAAAGTAAATCTTATAAAATGTATGATGCCTTTTCGAACAAAGATGGTGTTTCAAATTTTTCCTTTTCAAAAAATATGATTGATGCAATTGATATAGATTTGGGCGATGATGATGAGGAAAAATCTGTTACCGGTGATTTAACACAAATCAGATTTATGTCTTATAATCCTGAAAAAGGAGACTTGACAGGTCCGCAGTTTCTAAAAAAAGCAATTTCTTATTTGCCAAAAACAACTTACAAAAAATTTGAGGATGATTCTGATGACGATGATGCCGAAATTTGGCTAATGAGTAAGAAAAAGAAATTTCAGGAGTGCCATGTTTTTGTAAAAAACGAAAACCAAAACGGGATGCAATTTGTAGTTTCGTTTTATGGAGATTTTACTGTAAACGATTTGAAGAAACTAAAAGAAACAGGTGAAAATTTTTCTGAAGACAACTGATAAGATTTTATCTGTATATATGAAGCAAAAAGAAATCCGGCGGGCAAACAGGTGCCTACCGGATTTTCTATTCCTCTCTCTACATAGAACTACTATTCTATTAAAACTTTCTTTATAATTTGTTCTTTACCCTGTATTATTTTTAAAAGAAACAGTCCTTTATTGAAATCATCAACATTAATTGTTATTAGATGATCTTCCAATGTACTGTTTTGATAAACCAATTTACCCGTAATTGAATAAATTTGAATATCAGAAATCGGGTTAGCTGTTTCAACATAAATATGCGAATTTGCAGGATTAGGATACACTAAAACTTTGTTCTCTTCCTTTATAATTTCCCTGTTACCTGTAGGAATATCAGGTTCGCTCAGTTTCCTGGTTGAATACAACCTGAACTCTCCGGGTTTAAGCGAAATATTCTTTGGCGAAACATCTACCTCTAGCGAATCTCCTGAAAAATATTCATAATATTTCCCGAGAGCAGGGAATTCATAGCTTGTAATATTGTTCACGATGTTAAAATTACCAACAGCAAAAACATGTTTGTTTTCATTCGACAAACTATACCATTTGGTTTCATCCTGTAATCCGTATTCAAAATTTGAGGGATTATAAAACTCCTCATAGCTTTGTTTTAAATGATTAAGTTTCGCTATTGTATGATACAAGGCAAGACGATTTTCATCCTGTAAATAATCCCATCGAATAGGTTTGGGATTGGTGCGACAACCGTTATTAATCGAACCATCTTCGCAATAATTTATCGAATAATCATATCCCAGTTCCCCAAATTGCCATATCATTTTTGGGCCGGGCAACGGAATTAAAAAAGTTGAATATAGTTGATTTCTTTCCAGGGCAGTTTTTAACTCTTTAATATTATAGTTGCCCTGAGATTTTCCTTCGTTCAAACTGGTAAAGGTTACTCTTTCCTCATCATGGCTTTCAGCAAAAGTTACCATTTGGTAATTGTTCCAGTTTCGTTGCCAGTTATAAGGCCAGCCTGTATCTGTATCTTCATTAATTTTACCCGAAGCTGCATTTCTGGTAGGGTGATTCAGGTTTCCCCACAAAAATATACCGTTGTTGGCCAGAATTGTTTCTTCTGAATTTTCAGTAAAATGTTCCAGAATTATCAAAGCATCAGGTTTTCTTTTTCGGATTTCGGTTGCCATCCTGTTTAATATATCAATTCGGGCCTGGTCATGTGCCCAACCATCTCCGGGTGTATTTGTAAATCCTTTGGTAAAATCAAAACGGAAACCATCAACATTATATTCCTTGAGCCAGTAACTGTTTACGGAATCAACAAGTTCTTTTGTTGCCTCTGATTCATGATCAAAATCGTAACCCCATGAATAAACAGGATTTGGTGACACGACATTATACCAGGGATTTTCAGCAGTAATATTCCAGTTATTATCCATGTACATTCTGGCAAACGGACTTTGGCCATAACTGTGATTTAAAACCATGTCGATAACAACGGCAATACCACGTTTGTGACACTCATCGATAAGTTTTTTTAACTCGTTTTTTGGACCATAATATTTGTCGGGGGCAAAATAGAATGAGGTATTGTAACCCCAGCTAATGTTTCCTTCAAATTCGTTGACAGGCATTAATTCCAATACATTAACACCTAAATTTTCTAAATAATCCAGTTTTTCAAGTACTGCTTTAAAGGTATGTTCTTCCGTAAAATCGCGAATCAGCAATTCATAAATAATCATTTTGTTGGATTCGGGCGTTTGAAAATTGGAAACTTCCCAGTTATAAGGAACTTGTCCGGTTTGAAGTACCGATGCAATTTCTGTGGTTTTTCCGCTTGGGTAAGAAATTAATCCCGGATATGTTGTTTCATCGATATAATGATCATTCCAGGGATCCGAAGTTTTTTCAGTGTAAGGATCTGCGATGTGTAAGTTGCCATCAATTAAATATTGAAAAATGTATTCTTTACCTTTTTCTAAACCATCGATTTCGAGCCAGAAATAATCGCCATCCTTTTTCATCTGGTGTTCATTGGTCATTTGCCAATTGTTGAAATCGCCAATTACAAACACATTCTTTTTAAAAGGTGCCCATAAAACCAGGGCTGCTTTGTTATCTGACAAATAGTTGATTCCTTTTCTGTAGGCAGCGGGTTTGGGTTCGGTAATTGGTTCTCCTATAACAGAAATTGTAACTGTGTCTCTAATTGTTTCTTCATTTTTACTGGCTTCAGCATAAATATTATAACTACCGGTTTCGGTGAATGTGTAATTTTCAGAAATTACTGAACCTGTTGTTTCTTTTATTAAAGTCTCATTTATAAAAAGTCTGAGGTTCGCTTCCTGAGTTGAAGCAGCGGTAATTAAAACAGCTTCGTTTTGATTAAGTGTTGAATTGTTTGAAGGTTGAGTAATGTTTACTATGAAGCTTTCCGGATAGACTTTTTCTGACAAATTGTTTGTTTGTTTTCCTCCATCAGCCGAACGAAAAACAAACAAAATTTCAGTCACTATTTCATTTTCCGGAACAGCGTAAAATGAATTAATGTCGGGAGAGATGACAAATTCATATATCCCATTTCCTAAATGTGTAAGTTTGGGTTGCACTGCATTATCTCCCCAGTTTCCGATAACATATTGCCATTCCTCTTTTCCTTCAATCCGAACTCCCGTATGTGCATATAAATCACCTGTATAAAATCCGAGTCTGTCCTCTTCTGCAGAATTAAAAGTAATGGTAACTTTTTGAGTTGCAACAGGTAATTCCGGAACAGTTGTGGTTTGAGAAAGACTTATAAAACTTGCTAAAACAAAATTGAGTATAAAAAGGAAACGAGACATTGTTATAAAAGTTAAAGAACCCCTTCATTAAAATCTGAAGGGGTTCTAAATGTTTAAAATGTGTATTATTAAATTCCAATTAATTTTTAACCATAGTCGCTTTGTTTGTCCATGGATTTAAAGTAATTGTATAATTACCAGCCTCTGAAACATCAATATTTGAACCATCCTGAGTTAAATTGTCAAGGCTGCCACCCAGATTGATAGCCCAGTCGTCATTTGCTCTGAATTTAAACTGTTTTGCTTCCAAATCTACAGTAACTGTCAGCACTTTATTTACATCATCCCAGGTCATATCAGTATCGGTATCCCATCCTCCCGGAGTAGCGTCACCAATTAATCCCCAACGGTTGGCAACATAGGTATATTCGTTTGGAGTACTAAAATCCAGTGAGAATGCATAATCGGCTGCAACATCTACCGGAATATTTCCTCCATCTGGTTGTAGTTTTCCGTCTGCGTCATCGCTTCCGTAGTTATAACTCCAGTCGCTGTTTGCCCTGAATTTGAATTCAGCTTCAGTTAAAGTAACACCGCCTTGCCATTGTTGATCTTCAGGATTATACATTAACTGAGTTTCGGCATCCCAGCCACCCGGAGTTGCACTTCCTATAACGCCCCAAACTGTAGCTACAGCTGTATATGTTAACTCAATAGCATCAACATTAATTTTATAGTAGCCGGAAGGAGAAACAATATTTCCTGCATTAGGATCAAGATTTTCTCCATCAGGTGATCCGTAATTTGGTCCATCCCAATTGGGCTGGACAGCAAATTTCCATTCGTTACTACTGTTAGCCATATAGACATATCCTTCCAAATTGTCAGGCATTTCAACAGTACTGACAACCTGAGGTGATTTATCTGGTGCCCAGTTGGCTAATCCCGTACCTGGATAACTTGATTCAACATAATCTCCCGGAAGATTCCAGAAACGAATGTCGGCAAGTGTGGTAAACTTCACATTATCTCCATAAGAAACACCTGCCTCATTAATAGCATAGGCACGAATATGATATTCGGTAAATTTCTCAAGGTTTTCAAGTGTGGTCATAAAGTTACCCGGACCGGCACCCAATACAACTTTAGTATCATTAACGGTTGGTTCGCTTGATAATCCGTAAACCACACCTCTTTCGGTAACTGCACCACCACCTTCATCAACAACATTTCCACCTACGGTTGCTTCTGTTTTACCAATGCCGGTTACATTTCTGGTTGTAACATTAGCAAAATCTATTGGAGTGTTAAATGTTACCTGTGGACCGTAGCCCGTACCTGCACCATTTACCGCATACGAACGAACGTAGTACGTTGAGTTTCCATCGAGATCTGACAGAATACTTTCAAAAGCACCTACTCCTTTACCATCTTCAGTTTTTGAATCGGCAGTTGTCGGATTTGGATTTAATCCAAAAACCACACCACGCATAGTTACTTCTGAGCCACCGTTACCGGTTACTTCACCACCACCTGATGCTGAGTTTCCTGTTACATCAGCAATTGCTTTGGTAGTTAAAAACGGAACTACAGGTAAAGTAGTAAAGGTTACTTCTTCGCCATAAACAGTACCCATTTCTCCGGTTGCATATGCTCTTGCGTAATATTTTGTAGCATAATCAAGGCCACTTAAAATAACATTAAAAGTTGCTTTTTTTAGCTCTCCGGTATAAACTGCTTTACCTCCTTCAATTGTTGGATTTTCAGTTTTTGCATAAGCAATACCACGCTCTGTAAATCCTGATCCTTCGGCAACAACAAATCCAACGACTGTTGCTGAATCGGAAGTAATATCAAACGTTTCAGAAGTTGAAAGTGTTGGATCCAACCTCACTTCTGACATTTCCTTGGTACATGAAACTGCAAAAACGATTGTTGCAACAGCAAGAAAAGTCAGTATTTTATTTATTAAATTCTTTCTCATTTTGAAATTATTAAGCTGTTTCATACCCCTTAATTTTTAGTAATCCAATAATATCCTTCATCATCACTGTAGATAGCGAATCGAACGGTATAACTTCCAGCCTCATCAATCGGGATATCATTTCCTACACCACCCTGTTGAGTTGGTCCTTCCAATCCAGGAGTTGTGCCTTCAACAAATCCCATATTCCAGGCCCAGCCATCGTTTCTACGGAATTTAACATGCCCGACAACCAGATCGAGTGTAATATACCACTGGTCGGCTTTCGCATCGTAATCCATTTTCTGGTCAGGAGCATCCCAACCATTTGGAGTTGCAGAACCTACCAGACCGACAAAATTTTCGGTTGTTTGATAAGTCAAATCGTTGGTGTTGGCATCAAGAACATGCCATCCTGCATTGTCAACAACAATTCCTGAACCACCTTCTTCAAGAACTCCACCGGCTCCACCGTATTCAGTTCCTGAATCAGGATTTTGAAGATTGAATGGCATATCAGGACTAATTTTTACCAAACCGCTGTAAACACCATTACCCAATGCCGATTCTATTTTTTGATCCATTCCTGAATTCAATAAATTTAATCTTGGTAAACCGTATGTAGTTACAGTTTGAGTTTGAATTTGCGAGATATATTCAAATGGATCTGTTCCTGTTCCCGGAGCACCTGTACCGGCATCAACAACCAAAACAGAGCGTAATCTGAAATCAACCTGACTTGCTTCATCCGCCTCAAATTTTTTCAGCATTAATCCGTTCAGGTCGGAAACTGTCATTTTAAATGAAGTTCCCTGTATACCGGTTGCAATTTGAAGGACATCGGCAAAATCTGTTCCGGCAGCAGCAGCCTCAAGAAAATAGTTAGCTGAAGCTGTAAATCCCGGGTCAACGTTTGTACCCATGAATTCAATTGTATCGGCTCCATTGTTTCTTTCCAAAGTTAAATTTGGCATCGAAACAATCTCGGGTGCAATTGGATCACTACTCATAAAGACTTTGACTTCATCTTTTTCGCAGGATACAAATAACCCAAGCAATGCGATAAAAATTATATAAATTTTGTTTTTCATTGTTCGTTAATTTTAGAGATTAATTATACCCTTGATTTTGTTGAATATTCGAGTTGGCAGAAACCTCATCGCCTGGTATCGGGAATAAGTCTAAATGTCCGCTGGTAGGAGCACCTGCAAAAGATCCACCTTTCCATTGCCAGTGATAGCTGCCGTTTGTAAACTGTCCGAAACGAACTAAATCAGTACGACGCTGTGCTTCATAATAGAACTCACGTCCTCGCTCATCCAGAATAAATTCAGCGTTTAAGTCACCTTCTGTTATATTTCCTTCTGAATTACCATAAGCGCGTTCTCTGATTACATTAATGTCTGTAACAGCTTCACCCAAAGAACCCATTCTGAAATTAGCTTCTGCTCTCATTAAATATGCATCAGCTAAACGGAAAATAGGGAAATCGGTACTTGCATACGAAACATTGTAATTATCTGCTTGAGAACCATCGTGATTACGGGCAGTAAATTTGTAAACTCCAATTCCGAAATCACCACTTGAACCTGGTGTTGGAATATCAAGACTTTTCTTTTGTTTCATAAATACCCGTCCGTCTTTGGCTTGAGTAAATTCTTCGTCGCTTGGAGGAATAGGATTTCCACCGTAAGTTGCTAAAGTATCAACTAAAATATTCATAAACTCTTTACGGGCACGGTTACCATTCCAGTTGGTATTATCCGTTAAACCATGATAGTCTTCAGCACGAATATAAACTGCATCGCTGCATGATTCGATAATAAATGTGGTTCCAACATAACCCTGGGTATTGATTCCGTCCTGTACCCAGGCAAAAATCATTTCAGGATTTCTTGGATAGTCATTATCGGCACTAAAATTCTGACGGTAATCAGTAGCCAAAGAATACTGGCCACTATTAATTACCTTATCTGTATAAATTTTACAGTCCGCCCATCTTGCAGTTCCTGTATATACTTCGGCATTCAAATAAATTCTTGCCAAAAGCATCCATGCAGCAGCTCTGTCGGCCTGTGGATAACCGGTACCGGGTTCTCCCAATATGGTTTCAATTTCTTTTAATTCAGACTCGATGTAATTAAATAATTCGGTGCGCTGAATTTGTTGTGGGAAGAATTTTCCAACACCATCATCTTCAGTTGTAAATGGTGGATTTCCAAATAAATCCATAAACCAGTAATAAGCCAGTGCTCTTAAAAAACGAGCTTCTGCATTGTAACGCTGAATGGTTGGATCTTCGCTGCCTTTTGTTAAACCAATAAAGTCATTCGCATAAGTAATACTTAATCCCAAACGCTGATAAAGTGCGGTTAAGAAAGGATTACTCGGACTCCACGACTGGGTATTTAAATCGGCAATACCCACATCACCCCAGGCACACATTGCCTCATCGGTAGTTATTTCCTGAAGGTTCCAAAGTGCACGCATTGTAGTAAAGAAGTTTTCGTCTGATGCACTGATATCTGCACCACCATTTGCTCCCTGACCGGCAATGATAAAACTTGCGTATATTTTCCCCAGAACCTGTTCCATATATTCCGGTTTGTCACCTAAATTTCCTGCTAAAATTGTATTCGGATCCTTAGGTACAACATCTAAATCATTCACACATGAAGTAATCATGAATACGGTAAGAATGATAATTGTAATTATTTTATTTCTGTACATATCTAAATAATTTTAACGATTAATAGGTGAGACCAATTCCTAACATAAATGTACGAGGTCTTGGATAGAAATTGTTGTCTATTCCACCTGAAACTTCAGGATCGATTCCAGAGTATTTTGTAATAGTAAATACGTTTTGTACCGTTAAACTAAAACGGGTACTTAATCTTCCTTCATCTTTACTGCTAAGCGTGTACCCCACGCTCATATTATCCATTTTAAAGAAGGAAGCGTTTTCAACGAAGTAATCGCTTGTAAACTGACGTTTTACAAAATTATGTCCGTTCAAATATTCTTTCGGGAAGTTTTTCCAGTATCCGATTTGTTGCAACTGGTCATATGATGAACCTGCTGAAACCTGGTTATAAACGTAGTTCCCGATACTTCCTCTTGAAGAGAAGGATGCATCAAAACTTTTATAATTAAATCTTGCTGAGAATCCTATTAGATAATCAGGAGCAGGGTTTTTATAGATATACTTATTGTTGTTGTCGCCGGCAATAGTTCCACCGTTTCCTGCCAAATCAACATACAATCCTTCTATTGGATTTCCGTTAGCATCGTAAACCTGCTTGTTTACAAAATACGAATATGCCGGATATCCAACCCGGGTAACTTGCTTTTGCCCCGTAAAGGCATCTCCGTAAAGAATTCCAATATAATCGGGGTCGTCGTTTAACAACAACTTTGTAATTTTATTTTCGTTGTAAGAAAGATTTGCTCCTATGGTTAAAGACATATCTTCTTTTGAAATGGCTACACCTTCCAGTGAAACTTCAAAACCTTTATTTTCCAGACTACCAACATTGGTTAACAATGTATTTGAGAAGTTACTTCCTGTCGGAATGGTAACAGTATTTAAAAGGTCGTCGGTTACCCGTTTGTAAAAATCCAGGGTACCGGTTAAACGCTGGTCAAAGAAACCAAAGTCCAAACCAACGTTCATCGTTGTTGTTTCCTCCCATTTGATATCAGGATCGTAGGCATCAGGTCTTAAAGTAGGCTGGAACTTTCCATTGACATAATAATAAGATCCCGGAGAAGATATTATGTATCTTGCTTGCGCGGGATAGTCATTACCGATATCCTGTTGCCCGGTTACACCCCAGCCCAATCTTAATTTCAATTCTGAAAGTGATTCAGCATCTTCTAAAAAAGCCTCTTCACTGATTTTCCACGCAAAAGCTGCAGAAGGGAACAAACCCCATTGATTATCGCCCTGGAATCGTGATGAACCATCGTTACGTACAGTTAATGTAAGCAAATATCTGTTCGCCAAAGTGTAGTTAAGACGTCCAAAAAATGAAACAAGGTAATTTTCCGTGATGAATGAACTGTTAACCGGTGGCGCAACACCCGGGCCATCAAACTGTGTTCTTGTGAACGAACTTCCTTCTCTTTGGAAGTGCTGCCAAGAGTAACCACCTGTTATGTCGAAAATACTGTTTATCGACTCCACTGTTGTTTTATAATTAATATAAAAGTCAAGAAGGTCGTTGGAATTTTTAGAATCGTAGTTTTCCAATCTTCCGATATATCCGTTCAAAAGGTTACCTGATGAAGTTTGCGGTCTGTTATTGTGGCCTTCACCTGTTGACCTGTCGGTTGCAATGTTCAGGTTTAATTTTAATTCGGGAAGGAAAGGTAATGCATAATTTGCCTGTGCATTGGCAACAATTCTCTGCACTGTAGAGCGGTTATCTACTTCCATCAATTGTTCAACCGGGTTCGGAGTTCCTAAACTGGCTCCATAATTTTCCCACTGGAAATAACCTGCTGAACCCGGGAAATCGTCATAAACGGGTTTTGTCGGGTCCATTTGTAACGCCGATCCCAATGCTCCCTGATCCCCGAAGTTGTTATAGGTAAGCATACCTTTGGCATTCAGGTTCAGTTTTAAACTTCCATCAAAAAAGGTAGGATCGAGACTAACCGAACCGGTAAGTCGCTCCATGCTGGTATTTTTCATGATACCATTTTGTAAAGTCTGACCGATAGAAACACGGTAAGGCAAATTTCCGGCAGCTCCAGATAAGCTTAATGCATTGTCCATTGAAACTGCTGTACGAAACAATTCTTTTTGCCAGTTTGTATTCTGGTTCCATAACTGATGATAAGTATCAGTACCATAAAGTTCAGGCCTGTCAAGTGCAATTTGTCTTAACTCATCACCTGAATACACATCAAGAAATTCAATCGCATTCGAAACGGATGTATTCATATTAAAATTAATCCGCATCGGACTTCCGACTTTTCCTTTTTTGGTGTTAATAATAATTACACCGTTGGATGCCCTTGAACCATAGATTGCGGTTGCAGATGCATCTTTAAGAATGTTAAAAGATTCGATATCGCTCGGATGCACGAATTGCAGGAAGTTTGTACTTCCCGATACATCATTATTATCAATAGGTATACCATCAATAATAATTAAGGGATCGTTTGATGCGTTTAGCGATGATCCTCCACGGATACGAATTGTAGCTCCGCTCCCCGGTGCTCCGCTCCCCGGAGTAATTACTACTCCGGAGCCCTTACCAACCAGTAACTCCTGTGCTGATGTGATGGCTCCCTGGTTAAAATCATCTGACGTAACTGCAGTAACTGCCCCTGTTGCGTCTTCCTTTTTTACAACTCCATAACCAATGACTACTACTTCGTCCAGATCCTGCGTTGAAGCAACAAGCTGAACATCAATTGTACCCGAAGCACCAACTACAATTTCCTGGGTAGTATATCCAATATAAGAGAAAGCAAGGGTTTGTCCTTCTTCCACATTAATTGAATAGTCCCCATCAAAATTGGTAATGGTTCCGGTTGTAGTTCCTTTAACTACAATAGTAACACCAGGTAAAGGTTCACCGTCGCTAGAATCGGTGATTTTACCTGTAACTGTTTTTACCTGTGCATAACCTGTCGACCAGATTGATATAGCAAGTAAAAACAAAATTACTTTAAGGTTTTTTCCAATAATCCTCATTTTACACTGTATTAGTTAAAATTCATTTTTTGTTTAGTTAAATACTTTAACATTTTATAAATGGCAATTAATCAATGTTTTATCGTATTCAAACCTTAACAAGAACAAAAAAATCGCAACGAATGTAACGTATAAATTAATTAAATGTTAAAAGTTTTAACAAGCTTTTTTCTGCAAACGTTTGCGGTGACGTTTGCGCCCAATATGTTTTAAAACAGGTAGTTACTGGTAGGTATAAATTGGATTAAAAATAGCCGAATTAATTATCAAAAATTAATATACAAAAATTGAAGTTTTAGGTACTTTTGAAATTCATGCAAAAAGTAAAAAATCAAATTAAACCGTTTCTAAAATGGGCTGGAGGAAAAGGTCAGTTGCTCGACAAGTTTAATAGTTATTATCCAAACGACTTAAAAACGGGTAACATAAAGAATTATTTTGAACCCTTTTTAGGCGGTGGAGCAGTACTTTTAAACGTATTACAACAATTTGACATCAAAAAAGCAACAGTATACGACATTAACAAAAACCTGATTTTAACCTGGCGAACGGTTCAGCAACATGTAGATGCTTTAATAGAAATTCTGGAAACGCTACAAAAGAAATATCATTCACTTTCAACAGAAAACAGAAAAGAATTTTATTATAAAAAAAGAGAACAGTTTAATTATAATGGTCATAAAATCAATTATTTAAATATTGATGCTGATTCCATTCAGCATGCGGCAGATATTATATTCTTAAACAAAACCTGTTTTAACGGATTATTCAGGTTTAACTCGAAAGGTGAATTTAATGTTCCCATGGGGCGTTATAAAAATCCAAAAATTTTAGATGCAGAAAATCTGCAACTTGTTTCTGATTTGATTAAAAATGTAACTATAAAAAATTCCGAATTTACTGGAGTTGAAAGTGATTTGGTTTCAGATTCATTTGTTTATTTCGATCCACCTTACCGGCCTTTAAGCAATACATCCAGTTTTACAGCCTACAGCAATTCCTCTTTTGGTGATGTTCAGCAAAAAGAATTGGGTAAACTTTTTAATCGAATTCATTTATTGGGAGCTAAACAAATGCTTAGCAATTCAGATCCCAAAAATACAAATCCGGAAGACACTTTTTTTGACGATTTGTACCGGGACTTTAATGTATTTCGAATTCCTGCAAAAAGAGCCATAAACTCAGTCGGGGGAAAGCGTAAACCTATAAACGAAATTTTAGTTACCAATTATCAGGTGAAATAGCTATTTTTGTTTTAGGCAAAGTTGGTCATTATAAACCAAAAGCCGGAGCTGATAAAATCTAACTATGAAAAGCGGAATTGTTACGATAAAAGATATTGCCCGGGAATTAAATATTTCACCGTCAACAGTTTCGCGTGCTCTAAAAAATCATCCCGACATCAGCCCGGAAACTAAACAAGCAGTAAACGAATTGGCGAAAAGGCTCAATTATAAGCCAAATGCAGTGGCCTTAAGCTTAAAACAACAACGCAGCAATACTATTGGTGTAATTATTCCTGAAATTGTACATTATTTTTTCTCGTCGGTTATAAGTGGCATTGAAGATGTTGCTTATGATGCTGGTTTTAATGTTATCATTTGCCAGTCGAATGAAATATATGAAAGAGAAGTTGCAAATAGCAATACACTATTAGCCAGTCGCGTTGATGGGGTTTTGGTTTCGATTACAAAAGAAACGGAAGATTTTCAACATCTTTCAAATTTTATGGATAACAATGTTCCTGTTGTTTTTTACGATAGAATAGTTCCGGGATTGTTTGCCGATCAGGTAATTATTGATGATAAAAAAGCAGCGTATGAAGCTACGGAACACCTCATACAAAGCGGGCGAACAAGAATTGTACATTTTGCCGGTCCGCAAAATTTATTAATTGGCCGTCAAAGAAAAGATGGATATACAAAAGCCTTAAAAAAGGCTGGATTGCCTATAGAAGAAGAATTAATAATTGAAGCTGATTCATTTGAAAAAGCACGGATTTCAATTATGAAACTGATTCATCAAAAAACAGATTTTGATGGTTTGTTTGCAGTAAATGATCTCACAGCTATTGGTGCAATGCAGACTTTGCAGAAAAGAGGTTATAAAATTCCGGATGATATCGCAATTGTTGGTTTTTCGGATGGAAGGTTTTCGGGGATTACAAATCCTACCCTGACCTCGGTTGACCAGCATGGTTATGAAATGGGTACGGTGGCTTCACAAATGTTGTTGAAGAGAATCAAAGCTGAAGACAGAGATTACCCTTTTGAAACTAAAGTTTTGAATGCAAATCTTATTGTAAGGGGGTCAACGCTTATTTAATTTATTTTTTTTAGCACCTTTCCGCAAACGTTTGAAATGCGGTTTTCATTGAATTATGTACAATTTACGAGTCCCCGGGAATTCAAAAAATTTGCTTTTTTAATATTCTGTTCTTTATATTTGCAAAGGCAATTAATTATTTTCATCGTTTCAAATTTTACAGCAAAAAGGTCTTTTTGCTGTGATATTCACAGCTTATTACATAATTAAAACAATAGTTATGAGTAAAAAACCTGCTCTTAGCTTTTGGCAAATTGTAAATATGAGTTTTGGCTTTTTGGGTATCCAAATGGGCTTTGCTCTGCAAAATGCCAATGCAAGTAGAATCTTAGGAATTTTTGGTGCTGATGTTCATCATTTGTCGTGGTTTTGGATTGTGGCTCCGGTTACCGGTTTAATAGTACAACCAATTATTGGATACTACAGCGACCGTACCTGGACAAGACTCGGAAGAAGAAGGCCGTACTTTTTAACGGGTGCAATTTTGGCTGCTGTTGGAATGATGTTAATGCCTAATGCCGATATGTTTACTGCATTTTTACCTGCCTTGTGGGTAGGCGCCGGAATGTTGATGATTATGGATGCTTCGTTTAATGTTGCGATGGAACCATTTCGTGCACTGGTGGCAGATTTATTGCCTTCTGACCAAAGAACACTTGGATTTAGTATCCAGACTGTTTTAATCGGAATTGGTGCAGTAATAGGTTCGTGGCTTCCATATATGCTTACCAACTGGTTTGGAATTTCAAACCAGACAAATGCAGGGGAAGTACCGCTAAACCTGTTGCTTTCTTTTATAATTGGAGCCAGTGTTTTGGTGATTAGTATTTTGGTGACCGTAACCGGTACAAAAGAATATTCACCGGAAGAGATGCAAAAGTTTGCTGAAGATAACGAACCGGAAGAAGAACATTCGAGTTTGTTAAATATTTTCACAGACTTTAAAAATATGCCACTAACTATGAAACAGTTGGGTGGTGTACAGTTTTTCTCATGGTTTGCATTGTTCGGTATGTGGGTGTTTACTACACCTGCAATTGCACATCATATTTATGGTTTACCATTAAGCGATACAAGCAGCGAAACATATCAGAATGCTGGAGACTGGGTTGGAGTTTTATTTGGTGTTTACAATGGAATTGCAGCAATATTTGCCTTCTTTTTACCTGCAATTGCACATAAAGTTGGAAGGAAAAAAACACATTCAATTGCATTGATAATCGGAGGATTAGGATTTTTATCCATGTATTTGATAGATGATCCCAAAGGGTTAATCGTTTCTATGGTTGGAATTGGAATTGCCTGGGCAAGTATTCTTGCTATGCCCTATGCTATTTTAGCGGGCTCTATTCCTGCCCGAAAAATGGGAGTTTACATGGGAATCTTCAACTTCTTTATTGTTGCACCACAAATAGTAAATGCACTTTTTGGCGGCCCGTTGGTAAAATACCTCTACGGTGGTAATCCAATTTTCGCAATTGTAACAAGTGGTGTTTCTCTGCTTATTGCTGCAATGTTGGTTGTGCGGGTAAATGATGTTGATGATGTGGTTAAATAGCTGCATCATAATAGTATTCAACGAATTGAAATATTTTAAAAGATGAAGAATTATATAATTCATCATGACTGGAAAATTATTGAAGAAGGTTTTAAGCCTGAACTGAACCGTAATTCCGAAAGCCTTTTCAGCATAGGCAATGGAAAAATGGGACAAAGGGCGAACTTTGAAGAAAAATATTCCGGAGACACGCTTAACGGAACTTATGTTGCGGGGATTTACTATCCCGATAAAACACGGGTAGGTTGGTGGAAAAATGGCTATCCGGAGTATTTTGCCAAAATCATCAATTCTACCAATTGGATTGGAATAAATATCCGTGTTAATAATGAAGATTTGGATCTTGCCAAAGCAAAAATCCTTTCTTTTAAACGCGAATTGGATATGCAACATGGTATTCTTACCAGAATTTTTATTGCCGAGCTTTCTAACGGAAACCAGGTAGAAGTTGTTTCAAAAAGATTTGTGAGCATTGCCGATCCGGAAATCGGTGCAATCCGATACTCAATTAAGGCATTAAATTTTGATGGTGAAATGATCCTTACTCCATATCTAGATGGAGATGTGAGTAATGAGGACTCCAACTACGATGAGATTTTCTGGGTTGAAGTTTCGAAAGAAATTAACGGCAAGGAAGGCCATTTGGTTTTGGAAACGCTTAAAACAAAATTTCATGTAGCTACAGGAATGCATTATGAGCTAAGAAAAAACGGCGAACTGTTTTCGGCAAAAATCAGTAATTCATCCAAAGAGAAATATGTTGAAGCCAAAGAAAAAATCAATGTTTCCAAAGGGGATGAGCTCGTAATAGAAAAGTATTCTTCTACCCTAAGTAGTCAGAGTTATTCCAAAAAGAAACTCTTGGAAGCGTCAAAAAAGGCTCTGGAAAGGGCAGTGTCAAAGGGATTTGATAAGTTGGCAGAAGACCATAGCCAAAAATGGCTTGAAAAATGGGAAACCAGCGATATTAAAATTGAAGGAGATGTAGCGGCTCAACAGGGAATCAGGTTTAATATTTTTCAGCTGAATCAAACCTATACTGGCGAAGACGAACGTTTAAATATTGGGCCTAAAGGATTTACGGGCGAGAAATACGGAGGTGTAACTTATTGGGATACAGAAGCATATTGTTTACCGTTCTATCTGAGTACAGCACCACAAGAGGTTTCCAGAAATCTGCTTGTATACAGGCACAAACATTTGCACAAAGCCATAGAAAATGCACAAAAGCTTGGTTTTAACGGTAGTGCAGCACTTTACCCGATGGTCACAATTAATGGGGAGGAGTGTCATAATGAATGGGAAATCACCTTTGAGGAAATTCACCGAAACGGAGCGATTGCATTTGCTATATACAATTACATTAATTACACCGGTGATAAAGAATACCTGGCACCTTATGGTTTTGAAGTTTTACTTGGAATCAGCCGGTTTTGGAGTCAACGAATCAATTGGTCGAAAGCAAAACAAAAATATGTAATGCTTGGTGTTACAGGTCCGAATGAATACGAAAATAATGTAAATAATAATTTCCATACCAACTATATAGCAGTTTGGACTTTGAAATATACACTTGAAGTAATCGATTATCTTAAAATAAACTTTCCTTATTTATTTGATGAATTAAAACAAAAGTGGAAATTCACTGAATTATTGGAAACTGCCCGCTGGAAAGATATTATTGAAAAAATGTATTATCCAGTTGACGAAAAACAGAATATTTTTCTTCAACAGGATGGTTTTATGGATAAGGATTTAATTCCGGTTTCAGAGCTTCCGGCAGGCGAACAACCAATTAATCAAAATTGGTCGTGGGATAGAATTTTACGTTCTCCTTATATTAAGCAGGCAGATACTTTGCAAAGTATGTTTTGGTTCGAAAATGATTTTTCGGATGAAGAAGTCAAAAAGCACTTCGATTTTTATGAGCCACTAACAGTTCATGAGTCTTCTCTTTCTCCCTGTGTTCATTCCATTTTAGCTGCTAAAATTGGTTACAGGGAAAAGTCTTATGAAATGTACTTACGCACTGCACGTCTCGACCTGGATGATTATAATAATGATACGGAAGACGGCCTTCATATTACCAGTATGGGAGGTACATGGATGTCATTTGTTATGGGCTTCGGAGGCATGCGGGTAAAAAATAATCAACTGATATTTAATCCGTTCTTACCTGAATCCTGGGAATCATATTCGTTCAAAGTTAATTTTGACGAAGCGCATTTATCGGTTAAAAAAGAAAGAAACAATTTCAAAATTGCAAACTATTCCAAAAAAAATGTCCGGGTAAAAGTTTGGAACAAGGAGAAAGTTTTGGAAGGAAACAGTCTATTGGAATTCAAAAAATAAAATAAAATGAAACAGTTAATAATCTTTTTCGCTATAATTTCAACGTTGAGTACTTCAGCTCAAAATCTGGAAAGAGTAGAACCACCAAACTGGTGGGCGGGCATGAAATCACAAGACCTGCAATTGCTGGTTTATGGAGAAGATATTTCAACAAAGGATGTAGTAATTGATTACGAAGGAGTTGAAATCGTTTCGATAACAAAAGTTGAAAATCCTAATTACCTGTTTGTTGATTTAAAATTAGCAGAAGATTTAAAACCGGGAAAATTCGATATTCAGTTTAAAAAAGATACCAGAGTAATCGATACCTTCAGCTATGAGTTATGGGAACGAGAAACCGGTTCTGCTGAACGAAAAGGTTTTTATACTGAAGATGTAATCTATTTAATTACACCCGACCGATTTGTTAACGGCGATACCAGCAACGACGAAATTGAAGGGATGAAAGAAGGACTTGATAGAAGTTACAATTATGGCCGCCATGGTGGCGACTTACGCGGTATCATCAATTCGTTGGATTATTTGCAGGAAATGGGTTTTACGGCAGTTTGGTTAAATCCTGTTTTAGAAAACGACATGCCTGATGCCTCTTATCATGGTTATGCCTGCACTGATTTTTACAAGGTAGACCGCCGGTATGGTACCAACGACGAATACAGAGAGTTAAATGAAGAGTTGGACAAACGGGGCATGAAACTGATCATGGACTTGATTTTTAACCATTGTGGTTCAGAACACTGGTGGATGCATGATATGCCAATGAAAGATTGGATTAATAATTATCCTGATTATAAAATTACCAACCACCGCCGGACAGTAAACCAGGATTATCACGCCTCGGAAGTTGACCGCGAAGGCATGGTAAATGGCTGGTTTGTTCCTACCATGCCCGACATGAACCAGAAAAATCCATTGTTGGCAAAATATCTGATACAGAACAGCATTTGGTGGGTAGAGTATGTAGGTCTGGAAGGAATCCGTCAGGATACCTGGCCATATCCCGATAAGGATATGATGACAGACTGGACAAAAGAATTGCTGGAAGAATATCCAAACTTTAATATTGTAGGTGAAGAATGGAGTTTAAATCCTGCTATTGTTTCGTATTGGCAAAAAGGGAAATATAATGCCGATGGTTATAAATGTTATGTACCAAGTATGATGGATTTTCCATTACAAAGTGCCGTATCAGAAGGCTTGCGAAACGAAGAAAGCTGGGGTGGTGGTTTGATTCAGATTTACGAAGCCATTGCCAACGATTTCCAATATCCTGACCCGGATATGTTGACAATTTTCCCTGACAACCACGATATGTCGCGCTTTTATGTTCAGGTAGGTGAGGATGTTGAATTACTGAAAATGGGAGTTGCATTCTTTCTGACGACAAGGGGTATTCCTCAGATTTATTACGGAACCGAAAACCTGATGCGTCATGATGGAGCAGAACATGGCGACATCCGCGCCGATTATCCGGGAGGCTGGGAAGGCGACGAAGTAAATGCTTTTACCGGAGAAGGAATGAGCGATGAGGCAAAAGACATGCAGAAATTTGTTTCAACCGTTCAGAACTGGCGTAAGGATGCAAAAGTCATTCACAATGGTAAATTGATGCACTTTATCCCGCAGGATGCAACTTATACTTATTTCCGCTATACCGAAGATGAGGCAGTTATGGTTGTTCTTAATAAAAACGAAGAAGCAAAAACCATTAATACTGAACGTTTTAACGAAGTTATCGATGGCTATAGTTCTGGAAAAGAAATCATTTCAGGGAAAACCATTTCCGACATTTCAGAAGTAACTGTTCCGGCAAAATCGGCAGTGATTGTTGAATTGATTAAGTAGTTCCCGGATGTATGAACCACCTCCCCCTGACGGTACCGTTAGGGTACTCCCTGCCTGCGGAAGGCAGGCTCCTAAAAGGAGGAGAAATTGTTTTACACAGATTTAATTTTTTGATAATTCAAATTGGATTACAAACTTTCCCCTCCTGTTAGGAGGGGTGCCCCGAATACCCGGGGTGGGGTGGTGATAATTTTATAAAACTAAAAATTTTAATCTATGAAATTTTTTTCATTCCTGATTATTATTTTGGCACTTATCTCATGCCAATCGACTCCAAAACAAGAACAAATTCGGCAAGAATCTCAGCAAGGTAAAATGGTAGTCTACCAGGTTTTTACCCGTTTGTTTGGAAACACCAATTCAACTAATAAACCATGGGGAACTATTGAGGAAAACGGTGTTGGTAAATTTAATGATTTTACCGATGTTGCATTAAAAGAGTTAAAATCCACGGGGGTTACACATATGTGGTATACAGGTGTTCCGCATCATTGTGTGATTACGGATTATACGGATTTTGGTATTTCAAACGACGATCCCGACGTGGTTAAAGGTCGCGCAGGCTCTCCTTATGCGGTAAAAGATTACTACAATGTAAATCCTGATTTGGCAGTTGATCCATCTAAAAGAATGGAAGAGTTCGAAGCCCTGATTGAACGTACGCATAAACATGGAATGAAAGTGCTTATTGATATTGTTCCAAACCATGTGGCAAGAAATTATCGGTCTGTTTCGAAACCTGAAGGTTTAGCAGATTTCGGAGAGAATGATGATACCTCTGTGGAATATGCACGCGATAATAATTTCTATTATATCCCGGGGAAAGCGTTTAAGGTACCGGTGAGTTTAAATGGATATCAACCCCTGGGAGGAGACAAACATCCGCTTGCCGATGGGAAGTTTGATGAAAATCCGGCGAAGTGGACCGGTAACGGAGCAAGAGCGGTGCAACCTCATTTTTACGATTGGTACGAAACAGTAAAAGTAAACTACGGTGTGCGCCCCGATGGGACATACGATTTTGATACCTTACCTGAAGGTTACGATAAAAGAGATTTTAAAGATCATTTTGAATTTTGGAAAGATAAAAATGTTCCTGATTCATGGAAGAAATTTAAGGACATTTGTTTGTTTTGGATTGCAAAAGGAGTGAATGGTTTCCGTTATGATATGGCGGAAATGGTGCCGGTAGAATTCTGGAGTTACATGAATTCTTCCATAAAAATGAAAAATCCCGAAGCTTTTCTTTTGGCTGAAGTTTATAATCCATCGCTTTACCGGGATTATATCCATAAAGGAAAAATGGATTACCTGTATGATAAAGTTGAACTATATGATACTTTAAAAAATATTATGCAAGGTCACGGGAGTACAGATAATTTGCCGGCCATTTACAATGGTTTGGCAGACATTGAACACCACATGCTACATTTTTTGGAAAATCATGACGAACAACGAATAGCAAGTAAAGATTTTGCTGGAAATGCAGAAAAAGGAAAGCCTGCCATGGTAGTTTCAACTTGTATGAGCACTTCGCCCACCATGCTTTATTTTGGACAAAATGTGGGGGAGCCCGGTGATGGGGATATGGGTTTTGGTGACGAAACCAGAACTTCTATTTTTGATTATTGTGGTGTACCTGCCCATCAGCGTTGGATGAACAATGGAAAATTTGATGGTGGGCAAAGCACCACCAAAGAAAAAGAATTGAATAATTTCTATAAAACTTTGTTGAGTTTTTCAGCGAAATCACCTGCTCTGATGGGAGAATACAAAGAGATTCATTTGTATAACCGGGAAAACACCAAAAATTATGGAGATAAAATATTTTCCTTTGTGCGCTGGAATGGAGAGGACAAATTAATTATTGTATGCAATTTTCAGGAAAAGCAGCAAAAATTCAGATTACAGTTGGATGAAGATATAGTTTCAAAATGGCAGTTAAAAGAGGGAACTCAAAAATTGAAAGATATATTAAATAACGAGCTTGAACTTGAGCTTGTGGTAACAAAAAGTCTGGCATATATTGACATTGAACTGGATTCTTTAGAGTCTTATGTGCTAACTCTATGAGTCATAGATTTTTTCGAATAAAAAAAAACTCAGGTTTTGAACCTTTTAGAAACAACCTTGTTTATTATGATACTACAAAGAGTAAACATCAGGTTTACTCACCATGAATAATGGTTTGGTTTTTGGTTTAGTTTAGGTTTAGGTTGATTGAGAAAAGGCTGGTTGTTGAACCGGCCTTTCATTTTTTATATCATAGGTACTTTGGCTCACCTTGAAAAGCAGGTGGAGCAGAAAAATATTTAAATGTTTTTCAACAATTTTTTTGTACGATTTCCATAAATTATAGTGTATCTATTTTATATATTTGATTGATTAGTTTAAAGATTATACTATTTCAGGTTAGTTGAAATATTTTCCCTACCGGAGTTTCCTAATGCCGGAGGGGCAGTTCCTTTTCCATTCGATGAAAAGGAACCAAAAATCTTGTCAAAAAAAACCTCAGCGTATTTTCAATGTTCCGGAATAGCCCGATTGACGGCTTTTTGACGAGCCCGCACTTTAGGTTTTGAAATTTCTTAATTTAACAAGAGTAATTTTTCTATCACAAAACAGAGTTAAAATAAAGGTAACTTGGGTCGGGAGAAGATGGAAGGTGAAGATAAAAATCAGCCTTGAGTTTTTTGCTTCGTCCCGATTGAAACATCGGGATGACGGTCTCCGACAGGAAAAGAATAAAAGTTTATAAGTTATGCAAATTATTATGCTCAACAGTTTTTTATACTGATCATTGATTTTTTAACGCTTCATGATTCCGTAGCAAATAATCTTTAGAATAATATCCACACTGCTTTCCAGGTTTACATTTCCGTAGTTACCTGCAGTAAGTGGCATTTCAAGACCTTTTATTGCCGTGGTTATACCAATTGCAGCAAGATTAAAATCGTAAATTTCGAATTCGTTTTTTCGAACACCTTCAATTAAAATCCTCTTTATCATCCTGATTTCATCCAATTCGTATTTACGTTTAATATCATTGATAAATCCAACCGCAGTTACATCATTTTCAATTGCATGGTAAAAATTTGCTAAACTTCTGAAGGTTTTAAGCTTGGTAAGAATATAATCACGAAGTTTATCTATCGGGTCGGTATTGCGGTTAATTACAATATCCAGTTCGTGACCCAAAATGTCAACTTCTTTCATAATTACCGCCTGGAACAAATCTTCTTTACTTTCGAAATAATAATAAAGTGAACTTTTCCCTTTTCTTACTGCGCTGGCAATATCATCAAGGGTGGTTTTTTTAAAACCATATTTACTGAAAATTTCGCGGGCAATTTTTAAAATGTTCTCGCGGTTGAGGTCTTTTTTTTGACCCACTCCATTTTTAGTTTGCATTTCTGATTTTGTTTATGCTGTTAAAAGAAAACAAATATAACCAAATATTTGTCGGCAAAAACAGTTTTTGAACATTTTACTGATACAGACGATTTGCGGACAATAATCTTGAAACTCGCTTAAACAGTTGATTAAACGGGATTCCTATTTCGAAAATTCAATATTATTCTGCTGTTACCAATTGAAAATCAAGTTGTTTTTTTTCTAAATTGGTACGCCATATTCTTACTTTAACTTCATCGCCCAATTGATAAATGTTGTTTGAATGTCTTCCAACCAAAGAATAATTTTTTTCATCAAAAATATAAAAATCATCATCCAGTTCCCGTATAGGAACCATTCCTTCAATTTTGCTTTCCAGTTCAACATAAATACCCCAGTCGGTAACACCCGAAATTACACCCGGATATATTTTTCCGATGTGTTCCTGCATAAATTCTACCTGTTTATATTTAATCGATGCTCTTTCTGCATTTGCTGCCCGTGTTTCCATTTCTGAAGAATGTTTACACATACTCTCATATTTTTGCTCGTTAGCCGAGCGACCCCGGTTCAAATATTTTTCTAATAACCGGTGAACCATCATATCGGGGTAACGACGGATAGGGGAAGTAAAATGAGAATAATATTCAAAAGATAATCCGTAATGCCCAATGTTTCTTGTGGAATAAGCAGCTTTTGCCATGGTTCTGATCGCCAGTGTTTCAACAAGGTTTTGTTCTTTTTTTCCCTTTACATTATCTAATAAATTGTTTAGGGAAGATGAAATTGCTTTTGAAGTTGAAAGCTGAATTCCATAACCAAAACGCTGAATAAATGAGTTGAAATCTGAAAGTTTGTCCGGATCAGGTTGGTCATGAATACGATAAACAAAGGTTTTTGGTGTTCTTCCTTTTGCAGCTTTGCCAACAAATTCTGCTACACGCTTATTGGCAAGCAACATAAATTCTTCGATAAGTTTATTAGAATCTTTAGATTCTTTAAAATAAACGGAAAGCGGTTTGCCTTTTTCATCGATATCAAATTTTATCTCAACTCTTTCGAATGCAATCGAACCGTCCTGAAATCTTTTATCGCGAAGTTTTTTTGCCAGTTCATCGAATTTTAGCATTTCTGATGACAAATCTCCTTTACCGGTTTCTATTATTTCTTGAGCCTCTTCGTAGGTAAATCGTCTGTTGGAATGGATTATAGTTTTTCCAAACCACTCCTTAACGATTTCCGCTTCATCGGTAATTTGGAAAACTGCAGAAAAGCAAAGTTTATCTTCGTTTGGACGAAGCGAGCAAACTCCGTTTGAAAGCCTTTCAGGCAACATAGGAACCACACGGTCGACGAGATAAACAGAGGTTGCACGATTTTGAGCCTCTTCCTCTATCAATGTATTTGGAGTAACATAATGGGTTACATCGGCAATGTGAATTCCAATTTCCCAATGTCCGTTATCCATTTTTTGTATAGAAAGTGCATCATCAAAATCTTTGGCATCATGAGGATCGATGGTAAAGGTTGTTACATTTCGCATATCACGGCGCCTTTTAATTTCCTCTTTAGGAATTTCAAGCGAAATCTTTTCAGCTGCCCTTTCTACCCTGGTAGGAAATCTGTAAGGCAATTCAAATTCAGCAAGGATGGCATGCATTTCGGTTTCATTATCACCTGCATCACCCAGCACTTCTTTTATTTCTCCAAAAGGATTTTTGGCATTGGTTGGCCATTCGTTGATTTCAGCAATAGCTTTTTGCCCGTTTTTTGCACCATTTAATTTTTCTAACGGAATAAAAATATCAAACCCGGCTTTCCCCGCTGGAATAAGAAAGGCAAAGTTGCGTGAAATTTGAACCGTTCCGACAAATACAGATTTTGCTCTTTCAATAATTTCAACAATTTCACCTTCCAGATCATGCTTTTTGCGTCGGGCAAATAATCTGACGGTTACTTTATCACCTTCCATTGCATGTCTGAGATTTCTGGATGAAATCAAAATCGGACGTTCAATTTCCTCGCTGTTTACATAAGCAAATCCTTGTGGTTGCATGTCAACAACACCTACAACAGTACCCGATTTTGCCTTCAACTTATATTTGCCGCGCGAAATTTGTTCAAGGTAACCATCGTCATGCAATTCTTGTAATACAACATTTACCAGTTTGCGGGTTTCCATGTCTTTTATGTACAACCAGTTTGAAACCTGTTTGTAATTTACCGATTTCCCCGGATCTTCATAAAGAATGGTAATGATAGAATTTTTTAGTTTTTTCTTATTAAATGTTTTGGCTTTCAGTTTTTTAAAGCCTTTTTTCCTTTTCTTTTTTCTTGACATAAAATTGATTTCTTTTGGAACAACAAGTTAGCTTTTTTATTCGTGAAATTCATATTTCAAAAATGCAGTGCATCGAAATTTGTAAATTGAATGCCCGCCTGCCGGAACAGGCAGGAATCCCGATGCGCTGCTCGATCGGGATCAGTTCGACTCAACCAATTCAGTTCATTTTATTTTATTCCTGGATAGGTAATTATATACTTGTATCATAATATTGATTAACATTTAATTCAAATGTTTAAGTTTTAGAATTTTTCAATTTGATTCGATTAAGCATTAATTTATGAAATCCCGATGCGCTGCACGATCGGGATCAGTTCGACTAAACCAATTCAGTTCATTTTATTCCTGAATTGATAGTCTCACTGATTTAACAATACATAACATTTTATTGTTTGAAGGAATTTGTATGTTTGTAGTCCGAAAAAATTGAATGAACACAGAAGGAAAAATACCGGCACTTATTGTAATTGTTTTAGCCTGGATTGTTATCATTTCATCATGTGCCAATCCCGGTATGCCACAAGGGGGTCCGAAGGATACCATTCCCCCGGTTCTGGTAAAAACCGAGCCGGAATATAAATCGTTGAATTATAAGGGAGATGATGTTCGCCTGACATTTAATGAATATCTGGCAATTGATAAAATTTCTGAGGAGTTGGTAATTTCTCCACCCATGAAAAAGAAACCTTTGGTCAGGTCAAAATCCAAAACTCTGGTAATTGACTTTAATGAGGATTTAAAGGACAGCACTACTTATTCACTTGATTTTAAAAATGCGGTTGCAGATAACAACGAACGAAACGAGCTGGAAAATTTCAGATTTTCTTTTAGCACCGGACCGGTTTATGATTCATTACGGGTATCCGGAACATTGATGAATGCTTTTAATCTTGAACCTGTGGAAAAAGCACTAATTATGCTTCATAGTAACTTGCATGATTCGGCAGTTTACACGGAAATTCCTGATTATATTGCTAAAAGCAATGAAGAGGGAGTTTTTATGATCGACAATATTGCTCCCGGGAAGTATCACCTGTTTTCGATAATGGATGGTAACAACAACTTTTTGTATGATGAAGGTGCAGAAGAAATTTCTTTTGCAGATTCTGTAATTATTCCATATGCCGAATTTCACGAGGAGATTGACACAATTTTTACCGAAACCGATACGATAGTAGTATATGGTCATACTGATTTTTTCCCCGAACCTGTTTTTTTACGGCAGTTTAGAGAGGATATCTTCGACCAGTACCTTGACGTAACAAAACGCGATACGCGTTATAAGTGCACTTTTGTGTTTAACGAATCAGTTCAGGATTCTTTTGAATTAAACATAATTGGACACGATGCTGATGACTGGTATCAAATTGAATATAATGAGAATATAGACTCATTAATTGTATGGATTGCTGACACAACAATCGCCAGAATGGATACAATATTAATGGAAGTGGGTTATCTTCAGTTGGATACTTTGGAACAACTCTACTTTCACAGAGATACGGTTGAAATGAACTTTGTGGATAAAAATGCGGCCAATACAACAAAAAAGAAAAAGTCCAGAGACGATGAGGAAGAGGAAGAAAAACCAAAGCCTGCCGTTCAGTTTAATTGGAAATCAGATTTGAGCGGAAAAACTGTTGAGCTCAATAAAACTATCGGGCTAATGGCTTCTGAACCGATTTTTGCTTTTGATAGTACAATGATATTGTTGTACCTGGCAGAAGACACATTAAAGAAACCTCTAAAATTCAGTTTTTTTAAGGATACCTTAGAATACAGAAAATACAATATTGAATACAACTGGGAGCCTGAGACAGAATATGGACTTGAGATTGATTCTGCTGCTGCTGTAAATATTTTTGGTATAACAAGTAAAAAACTTTCATCAACTTTCTCAGCCCGCGAAGAAGATTACTATGGTATCGTAACCCTCGATGTTTCGAATGTTGAAATGTCTGTTCTTGTGCAACTTGTATCAAACAATGAGACGGAAAAGGTAATTAACGAAAAAAGAATTACTGAAAACGGGAAAGTTACTTTTGATTACCTGAAACCTGATAAATACAGGATAAAATTTATATTCGATAAAAATGGAAACGGGAAGTGGGATACAGGAAGTAACCAGGATAAATATCAACCCGAGTGGGTTACCTACTTAAATGAAGTGTTGAAAGTAAAAGGGAACTGGGAAATAGAAATTCCTTCTGTAAACTTATCTCCTAATCCTGATTTTGTTAAAAATATACGCGATTTTGAGGAAGAAGAACGGCTGAGAAAGGAGGCTGAGAAAAAAGCAAGAATGGAACAACAGCAAGAGCAGCAACCTCAGGGTGATCAAATGCAAAACTTTATCAGGTAATGCTTTATTAATTATTCTTCATCGTAATTTATTGTAGCGTAATTTTCAGTATATTTAAAAATCAAATTTAAATTTTATGGCAAGCATAAGAAACCTCAAAAAGGATATTGATTTATTAATGTCATTGGTGTTAAACGACTGTTTTTCTGTTATGGAATATAACGATAAAGTTGACAAGGAAGCAATTACCCAAATTGCGGTCGACACCATAAAAATTCATCGGGAATTGAGAGATCGTGCAAATCATCCCGATGGAAAAGATAATCCAAAACTGGTAAAAAAGTATTATAACAAACTGACAGCCGATACTTTAAAAGAAACAGATGCTGCTCTTGAGAAACTATCAGCAGAAGTTAAAAAGGCTGCTAAAAAATAGTTGAGTTTATTGTATTTTTCTATATCAGGTTAAAGCTTTTATTGGCTACTACTTTGCCCTTATGCCAGGTGGTAATTTCCCATTTGCCTAATTTATCATTCAAAGGTTCCCAAATGCAGTCGCCCAGGTAAAATTCAAAATTATTGGTTCTTATAAATTGCTGACCGGTAAATGGTGGCCTGATATTTCCTTTTTCATCCTTAAACGGAGGATGATCGATTTTAAATTCCAAGACCTCACCTTTCCCCTGTTTAACACGCAAAACATATCCAAACTCAGTTCCAATTTTTGCTTTTATTTCTGTGGTAAAATTTATGATTTTAGGAATTTCTTTACTGCCGGGATTCCATTTTGAATACTCCCCGTAGCTATACATTTCAATATTAATTCTTCTTTTGGGCATAATAAAACTGTATTCAAAAATAGTAAATGATATAAAATGATAAAAAGTAACTTTTATATTAACAGAGATATTAGACTCATTTTGAAATATTTATATGGCAATTGTAACTGCTTATCCCCATTTTTGGTTATTGAGCTAAGAATAATTCATCATATCATACCTGAAAAAGGCATAATAAAATTCTTTAAATGTCACAAAATCAGAATTATAAATGTAGAATTTATAATTTACGTGGGATTGTGAAAACTATCCCTATAAGTAGGTATTTTGCACTTTTGCTTACTTTCAATATTTAAAAAATACTAGTTTTGTGGCAAAATTATTAAGGATTGAAATTTATACGGCGAAATATTAGACTTCTTTTTTTACTGGTTATTCCTGTATATCTTTTCATTGTTCATAATTCGCTTCAGCATAAACATACTCACTTTTATCCAAATGGGATGGTGGTATCGCACTCACATCCTTTGAATGGAGATGATAGCGAAAATCCGGAAGACCATTCTCATACAAAAAACGAGATCTGTTTTTATTCTTCTTTTAATTTCGATTATTACAACATTACAAATGAATTTCAGCTTGGTTTAAATCAGAATTTTCTGATTAAAGACTATGAGGTTCGGAGTGTTGGTATCAATGATTTCAAAAATTTATTCTTTAACAAATTTCGGGGCCCACCTTGTTTTCAAATTTCATAAAACTTTTAAACCTAAAAGATTATATAATTTGAAAACCATTTTTAATGAAATATTTAACCATTATTTTGTTACTGCTTGTCAGTACTATCTCTCTATTTGCCGAAGAGGAAGATAAAAAACCAAAAACAGACGCCATGTTATTTGGCGATGTAAAATCGGAAAATTTCCATATACCTTTTGCATCGGTCAGTATTAAAGGAACAAGCATTGGAACGGCAGCCGATCTTACCGGACATTTTAAGATGACCAATCTTCCCGTGGGAAATCAAACTGTTATAGTTTCCGCAATTGGATATGTAGCAAAAGAGATTGATGTAGAATTAACAGCCAATGAAAGTGTCACCATTTTAGTTGAATTAAATCCTGATAATATTGGTTTGGAACAGGTTGTGGTTTCAGCTGACAGAAATGAAAAAAGCAGACGCGAAACTCCTACAATTGTCCACTCAATTAATGCCAAACTATTTCAACGCACCCAAAATGTTACTTTAAGCGAGGGTTTAAATTTTGCACCCGGATTACGTATGGAAAATAATTGTCAGAACTGCGGTTTTACGCAGGTACGTATGAATGGATTGGAAGGGCCTTATTCGCAGATTCTGATTAATTCAAGACCAATTTTTAGTGGATTGGCCGGTGTTTACGGATTGGAACTTATTCCTGCCAGTATGATTGAAAGGGTGGAAGTTGTGCGTGGAGGAGGTTCGGCAATGTATGGAAGTAATGCAATTGCCGGAACGATAAATTTAATTACCAAGGATCCTGTTTCTAATAGTTTCGATGCTTCAGGTTCGTATGCCTTTACCGGAGTTGGAACCGATGGTGAAGCTGCCAGTGAATACAATGTTAATATTAATGGTTCCTTTATTAGTGACGATTATAAAACAGGAATGAATTTATTTGCTTTTGCAAGAGATAAAGATCCTTATGATGCAAATGGTGATGGATTTTCGGAAATATCAAGTATTAATAATGTAACCTTTGGCTCACGCTTTTTTCAGCGTGTTGGAGATCGCGGGAAATTATCTGTTGATTATTTTCATATCAATGAAGACAGGAGAGGTGGGAATAACTTTCATCTTCCATTACACGAAGCTGATATTGCAGAAAGTGTAGACCACAAAATTAACAACGGGGCATTATCGTATGATGTGTTTTTCCGGGAATCGGATAAATTATCGGTTTATTATGCAGCCCAGGGTGTAGATCGTGATTCTTATTATGGTGCGAATCAGGATCCTTCGGCATATGGTAAAACTAAGGATTTTACATATTCTACAGGTGCACAATACACCGCCAGTCTTGACCATCTATTATGGAGCCCGGCAACAATTACTTCAGGGCTTGAATTAAACGGAGCTAAACTGGTTGATAACAAACTTGGATATTACGATCCTGAGGAAGATATTCATCACGGAAATACTCTTGTAGCAGATCAAACCACAAGTACCCGAGCAGCTTATTTGCAGTCTGAATGGAAAATGAAAAAAACAGTAGTTTCCGTTGGAGCACGTTTTGATAATTACAGAGTTGGAGACACCACCAATGATAATGAAGATGTTACAGGAAATGTACTAAGTCCGCGAATTAGTTTATTGTATAATATTACCGACCATCTCCAATTTAGAGGAGGTTATGCAAAAGGATTCAGGGCACCACAAATCTTCGACGAAGATCTACATATCGAAACCTCAGGTTCAAGAAAAGTAATTCATGTTAATGATCCGGATTTAAAACAGGAATCTTCAAATAGTATTACAGCTTCCCTGGATTACACCAACCATTTTGATAACTGGCAAGTTCAGTTTTTGGCAGAAGGATTTTATACCCTGTTAAAAGATCCTTTTGTACAGGAATATGGTACACCAGACGAAGATGGAACGGTTATATACACACGAACAAATGCGGAAGCGGGAGCTACAGTTAGCGGAGTGAATTTAGAATTTAACGCATCTCCATCAGAAAAGATTCAGCTGCAATCCGGTTTTACTGTTCAAAGAAGTATGTATGAGGAATCACAGGAGTTTGATGAGAAGAAGTTTTTCCGCTCTCCGGATAACTATGGTTATTTAAGTTTGAATTATAGTCCAATAATGTTGTTAAATATTGCCTTTACGGGGAATTACACAGGACAGATGTTGGTACCTTACTTTGGGCCAAAACTTGAAAATCCGGAAGAAGGACAATTAAACACATCTCCTTCATTTTTCGATGCTGGTATAAAATGCAGTTATCAGATTCGAATTTCGGATGTGGTAAAGATGGAAATGAATGCCGGAGTAAAAAATATTTTTAACAGTTATCAGTCTGATTTTGATAGTGGTATTGAACGTGACCCGGGTTATATTTACGGGCCAATCTCACCAAGAACTGTCTATTTTGGAGTGAAGTTTGGAAGTTTTTATTAATATTTTTCCATAGACTAAAGACTGAAGTCAGTAGTCCGAAGTTTTATAAGAAATCTTCCGACTTCGAACTTCGGTCTTCGGTCCAACCATTTACAATTGAATCTCTTGCATAATTTGAAACATTATATTCTCAACGTATAGTGTTCTCCAATTTGTTGCGGCACAAAAGATTATTAATTTTGTAGCGTTTTAATAATAAAAATCGATTATGGGTAATCTGGAGACGCAGCCTGATACTAGTTCCAAAAACAAACGAAATAATATAATAGTCATTGTACTTTCTCTGATTCTTGTTGTTATAATGGTTCTGTTTTTTATGCAACGTAAAGAACATAATGTCATTATACAAACTATGCAGGTTGAAAAAGATTCAATCCAGAGTGAACTGACGCAGATGATGGCCGGTTATGATTTGCTTAAAACTGAAAATGATACAATAAACGAACAGTTATTGGTCGCTCAAACCCGGGTAAGAGATTTGTTGATTGAAGTCGAGCAAACCAAAAAAGTGAGCTACGAAAAGATTTCATCGTACCAGAAACAGGTCACTTCTTTACGCGGTGTATTGCGTGATTTTGTAGCACAGGTAGATTCTTTAAACAGGCGTAACCAGCAATTAATGGAAGAAAATACACAGGTAAAAGAACAGTTTAAAAAGGTAGAAATTGAAAACGAACAATTGGCACAGGACAAGGAAAAACTGGAAAGAAATCTGCAGAGGGCAGCTCAACTGGAAGCCCGTGAACTAATTGCTGAAGGCATAAATTCAAGAGGGAAAAATACCCGATTTGCGCGAAAAGCAGAAATGATTCGTATTTCATTCGTATTGGGTAAAAATGTTACATCAAAACGTGGGCCTAAAAATGTTTATGCCCGGATTATGCGACCCGATCAGCAACTATTAACCAAGTCTGATAAAGATTTATTCCAGTTTGAAGATTTAAAAATTCCTTATTCTGCAGTACGTGAAGTTACCTACGAAGGACAGGATTTGCCCGTAGCAATATACTGGGATAACAAAGGAGAATCTGCTTTTGCAGTTGGCACTTATACGGTAGACTTATTTGCCGATGGGAATAATATCGGAACGGCTACTGTTGAGTTGAAATAGATTACATTTTTTAATCTTTAATTGCAAACCTCTTGCTCCATTTTTCAAACTCAGGAATAATATCTTCCCGGCTTAGTGATTTTCCATGTCCGGGATAAATTTTTTCAATTTCCAATTCAAGTAACTTTTTCCATGTCTGAAGTAAAACCACGGGTTCATTACAAAATGGTGGAAAAATTTTCCCGTTCTTAAAGTTAACAACGGTATCTCCGGCAATTAGATTTTTGCCAAGTAATACAGATTGCGATCCTGTTGTATGACCCGGAGTTGAAATTACTTTTCCATCCAATCCGAAATCTTTTAAATCAAATATTTCTTCATTTATCAAATCTGCGACAAAAGGTCGGGGAGACGCAAATTTTGGCGTTATCAATTTTCCGAGTTTTGATATCAATCCTGAATATCTTCCCTGACCGTTTGGAATTGGAATAAATCCGTTTTTGAGATTTTCAAATTCATTCTTGTGCACCAAAACCTTGGCACCGGTTAATTTCTTTAGTTTATGAAGATTTCCTGTATGGTCGTAATGTGCATGAGTGAGAATAATCAGTTTTATGTCATTAGGAGTTAGTCCATGTTGTTTAAAAAGAAAACGGAAATCTTTTGCATGTCCTCGCACACCTGTATCCACAAGAATTGATTTTGAGCCATTAACAATCAAAACAGAATTCGAATATCCAATTCGCCTTGAAACCAGTTTAAATGAATTTTTATTCATTGTATTATTCTGATACTTTTTGCTATAAAACTACTGAGTTTTATAAACATGATGTTATTTTTGACCTTGTTTTTAAAGTTTACAACATTTTGTTTAAGTAGCAACCTGAATTTATGAGCCGATTCATTAAAATAACTTTTGCGCTTTTTTTGCTTTTATATATTTTACCAACTGTAGCACAGGATGAGTTAAAAATGCCAAATCTCAAATGGTATCTTTCTGAAGATAAAAGCTCTTACGCAGGAATGTTGATGGTCAACCAGATTTGGACCCGTTATATCCAGAATAATCCTGACAAAAACGGGGTGGAACAATATGGTGATTTCGATTTGGGTGTAAGAAGAAGCAGACTGATATTTTATACTTATTTAATGGACCGCGTTTTTATTTATACCCAGATAGGTGCCGATGGATTAACCTACCGGGCACAACAAAAGCCTGGGATAAGCTTGTATAATGCCCAAACAGAATTTATTGTAAGCAAAGATAAATTTCATGTGGGTTTTGGATTAAATACCTGGAACGGAATTTCGAGATACAATAACAACAAACTGCTCGAATGTTTAGTAATAGACAGCCCGGGCTTTGCATATCCCGTTGGTGGCCGGTTTGATAAGTTTGGACGCCAGCTGGGGATTTATGCCAAAGGAACTCTCAGCAAATTACATTACAGGGTTTCGGTGGTAAAACCTTTTGAGTATGGAGCAGATTCCATTTCCAGTCCTGTGACTACCGAGCGTTTAAACGAAAATTTTGCAATAAAAGGATACTTTGAGTGGCAGTTTTTTGATAAGGAAAATACATTGTTTCCGTATATGACGATGAATAACCTGGGTCGTGCAAAACTGTTTAATATTGGGGCAGGATTTTATTATCACCCCGAAGCCATGCTGGTTGAAGCCGAAAAAGACTTATCAACGGTTGATCCATTCTTAAGAGACTGGTTGATTATGAGAGGAGCAGAACATTTGCTCCCCGATTTTGCAGCTTATGGCCCTTCCGATATCAGCGATATTTTTACCGCAGCAGTGGATATTTTTGTAGATATGCCAACAAAAAATAACGGAGCAATTACTTCATATCTTGGCTATTATTATAATTTTTTTGGGAAAAATTATTTACGCTCGATGAGTAAAATGAATGTTTCCAGAATGCCGGTGGAAATTGCACTTCCGCAAGGAATAGGTAACTCTGAATGGGAAGTTGGAACAGGGCATATTGTTCGGGGAGAGTTTGGATATTTGCTTCCCGGGCAGGGACTAAAAAACCGCTTTCAACCTTACGGGGCATTTACATTTAAAAAGTTTGAAGCTTTGGTTGATGCTTCGTTTCAGTTTGATGCCGGAATCAACTGGTTAATGTATGGTCATCATATAAAGTGGACCTTGCAATATTCTTCAAGGCCAATTTATACTGTAGAAGATGGCCAACAATTTTGGACAAGCTCAAAGGGGCAGGTAATATTGCAGACACAGATTTATTTTTAACCGGGAGTGGTGGTTTCCCTGTCTGCCGACAGGCAGGTAAATCGTCATTAAAAGTCGCGAATTGGAATTCGCGAAACCCATCTGTAAATAAAGCAAATTAAAATGGCAAAAATACGTGTAACAAAACGTTTTCATTTTGAGATGGCACACACACTTTACGAGTACGATGGTTTGTGCCGAAATATTCATGGTCATTCTTATAATCTTGAAGTCACACTAATTGGTGAACCAAGAAATGAACCTGGGCATCCAAAAGACGGAATGGTAATGGATTTTGGAGAAATCAAAGAAATCATAAAAACAAATATTGTAGCCCGCTTCGACCATGCCTTGATGGTAAACAGCCTGGTTCCTGCAGACCAAATGGAATTGTTAAAGCAAACCACCAATCGAATAATCATTGTTGATTTTCAACCCACTTCAGAAAATATAGTAACATATATTGCTAAAATTCTTCAACAACATTTGCCAACCGGTGTTAATGTATTTAGCATACGATTATACGAAACGGTAACATCTTATGCCGAGTGGTTTGCAACTGACAACGAATAAGCAGATGTGAGATTTATAGATTTTAGATATGAGACATTTTTGATTAGCTTCTTTTTTAAAAGCGTCTCTGCGTCTTTGTGAGAATTAAAACTGATAAAACATTGAAACCAAAATTATTATGCCCGAAAACAATCAACAAAAACTTTTTTTACTTGATGCTTTTGCATTAATCTACCGTAGTTATTTTGCTTTTATCCGTAATCCGCGTTATAACTCAAAAGGTGTAAATACATCTGCAATGCTGGGAGTTACCAATACCATTGTTCAGGTTTTGGAAAAGGAAAATCCGGAATTTATAGGAGTGGTTTTTGACGTTTCGGCACCAACTTTCAGGCACGAAATGTTTAAGGAATACAAGGCCAATCGCGAAGAGATGCCCGAAGATTTACGAAAGTCAATCCCTTATATCAAAAAGATTATCGAAGGTTTTAATATTCCGATTATCGAAAAACCCGGATTTGAAGCGGACGACGTAATCGGAACACTGGCAAAAAAAGCAGAAGAGAAGGGATTTACGACCTATATGATGACACCCGACAAAGATTATGCACAGTTGGTTTCTGATAATATCCTGATGTTTAAACCGGGTAAAGGAGGCGACGATGCTGAAGTGTGGGGAATAAAAGAAGTTCAGGAAAAGTTTGGGATAAACACTCCGGATCAGGTGATTGATATTTTAGGTTTAATGGGTGACAGCGCAGATAATATTCCCGGATGTCCCGGAATTGGTCCTAAAACCGCTGAAAAGCTAATTTCACAATTTGGCAGTATTGATGGAATTTATCAGAATATCCATCAGCTAAAAGGAAAACAAAAAGAAAACCTGGTAAATTTTGAAGAACAGGTTCGTTTATCCAGAAAACTGGCAACTATTATTGTTGATGTTCCCATTGAATTTGATACAAAAAATCTGACGCGGGATGAGCTGAATAAAGAAGCATTGACCACCGTTTTTGAAGATCTTGAGTTTCGCACAATTATTCAGCGATTGGGATTAAAGGAAGGAACTGCGAAAGTTGAGACAGGAACTCAGGGAACATTGTTTGATATGGGAACCGGTGCAGCACCCACCGAGATTAAAAAGCAGGATTCAATAGAAACGGTTCCCCATCAATATTATCTGGTTGAAAACGAAATGCAGCTTGCCAGTTTAAGGGCTGAACTTTCTGTGCAGGATGAGTTTTGCTTTGATACTGAAACAACAGGATTAAGTACACAGTCGGAGGAAATTGTATGTTTATCATTTGCGTTCAGAAAACATGAAGCCTATTGTGTGACTTTACCTGAAAAATGGGATGAAGCAAAAAAAATAATCGAGGAATTTCGGGATATTTTTGGGGATGAAAACGTTACCAAAATAGGACAAAACATTAAGTACGATATTTTAATGCTGAGCAATTATGGTGTCGAAGTAAAAGGAAAATTATACGATACCATGCTGGCCCATTATTTAATTCAGCCGGATTTAAAACATAATCTTGATTTTTTGTGTGAAATTTATTTGAATTACAAGAAAGTTCCAACAGAAGATTTAATTGGGAAAAAAGGTAAAAATCAGCGAACCATGCGATCTGTGCCTGTTGATAAACTTTGTGAATACGCCTGTGAAGATGCTGATTTAACACTTCAATTGAAACTGGCAATCGATGTGGAACTTGATAAATCAAAAGTGCGTGAGTTGTTTGAAACTATGGAAATTCCATTAATTCCGGTTTTGGTTCATATGGAAAATGCCGGAGTAAATGTAAACACTTCTGAGCTAAAAGATTATGCCGAGGTGTTAAGGAAAGAAATCCTTCAAATTCAAACAGATATTTATGAACTGGCTGGAGAGGAGTTTAATGTTGCATCGCCAAAACAGTTGGGTTTAATTCTTTTTGAAAAACTAAAAATTGATTCCAATGCAAAAAAAACCAAAACCAAACAGTATTCTACCGGAGAAGAAATTTTGGTTAGATTGGTAGATAAACATCCTATTGTTCAAAAAATATTGGATTTTAGGGGATTAACAAAATTGTTGAATACCTATGTTGAAGCGCTTCCACTTCTGGTAAATCAAAAAACCGGGAAAATTCATACTTCTTATAATCAGGCAATTGCTGCAACCGGACGTTTAAGTTCGGTAAATCCAAACCTTCAGAATATTCCAATTCGAACTGAAAACGGACGTCAAATCAGGAAAGCATTTATTCCATCGGATGATAACCATACTTTTTTATCAGCCGATTATTCTCAAATTGAACTAAGAATTATGGCTGCATTAAGTGGTGATGAGGAGATGTTAAAAGCCTTTAACGAGGGGAAAGATATTCACAGAATTACTGCATCAAAAATCTATCAGGTGGCGGAAACGGAAGTAGATAGTGATATGCGCAGGAAAGCAAAAACTGCCAACTTTGGAATAATCTATGGTATCTCGGCATTTGGTTTGGCACAAAGATTGAACATTCCACGGACTGAAGCAAAGGAGCTTATTGACGGATACTTTGCAAACTTCCCGAAAATTAAAGAGTTTATGGACAAACAGATTGAATTGGCAAGAAGTCAGGGATTCGTGCAAACAATTAAGGGACGTAAGCGTTATTTAAACAACATCAATTCATCAAATGCAGTGGTTCGTGGTATGGCAGAACGAAATGCAATCAACGCACCGATTCAGGGTTCGGCAGCGGATATTATTAAGATAGCCATGATAAATATTTACAAACGATTTGAAGAATTGGAAATTAAATCAAAAATGGTACTTCAGGTACACGATGAACTGAATTTTGATGTGGTTAAAGAAGAATTAGAACAGGTAAAAGAAATTGTAAAATCAGAAATGGAAAGTGCTGTTGACGTTGGTGTTCAATTAACTGTAGAAATGAATGCTGCCGACAACTGGCTGGATGCACACTAATTTTATGATCAACGAAATTATAACAGAAGAAGATTACCAGGAAGGGCTAAAACGTTTTTTGGAATTATCCAATGGTCCGCAGGATGATGAAGAACTAAAAGAAATGTATCTTTTGATGGCTTTGATGGAAAAATATGAACGTGAGAATTGTTCTTCGAATTGAACCCGTCTAAGCAATTTCCCAAAACATCTTTTTTACAACCTCGGAATACTTTTTTATTGAACTGGCTTTTTTCACAGTCTTTAGATTTTTCTTCTGATTAGGAAAAACATAACTAAAATAAATCCAAAACTGTTTCATTTTATTCAAAACATTTCCTTCATTATCCATTTTGTCAGAATAAAGTTCAAGAATCCGATTATGAAAATCCTGTAGTTTTTGTGATTTTTCCTGATCTGAAATTTGAATATTTTTTATTTCCATCGGTAAAAAAGGATTCATTAAAATTCCTCTTCCCAACATCCAAAAATTTATTTCAGGAAATTTAAGTTGCCGCTTCATAAAATCTTCTGATGAAAAAATATCGCCATTATAAACCAGCGGATGTTTTAAATTTTGCATCGCATGAATAAATGCAGAATCCAAAACTTCTCCTTTGTAAAGTTGTGTGGCAATTCTTGGGTGCAGAACAACTTCTGTCAATGGAAACTGATTGATTACAGGAATCACTTTATCAATTTCCTGCGGCGAATCAAACCCAGCCCGCATTTTAATCGAGAGTTTTAGCTTTGATTTAGAAAAGAACTCATCTAAAATTATTTTTATTTTTTCAGGATATGGTAATAATCCTGAACCCATTCCTCGATTGGTAACCATAGGATAAGGGCAACCAAGATTCAGGTTAATTTCCATATAACCCATATCTTCCAGCACTTTTGAAAGAATAAGAATCTCCTCCGGATTTTTCCCCAAAACTTGTGGCACAACGTTATTCTGCCTGTTGTTTTCAACCTGAATTTCTTTTAAATATTTTTTTAAAATACTTCCGTTTTTTACAGAAATATATGGAATAAACCATTTATCAATTTTTTCAAAAACTTCGGAATAAGCTTTCCTGTAAACATGGTCTGTAAATCCTTGTAAGGGAGCAAGGTAAATTATCGGAGTATTTTGTGATATTGTTTCTGTCATCGGCTTAAAAATACAAATAAAAGAACATTTGGATAATTTATAAACAGTCTCTGCAAATACAATATTCATTGTTTATCTTTGCCAACTGGATACAGAAATGGATAGTATAAGTACATATAAGAATAAACGAGATACCGGTATTGAACAACAAATTCAGGAATTGGATTCTGTGTTTGTAAATCCTGATTCAGATAAAACTACTGATACTTCATTTTTTACTTTAGATTCTGCAATTGTTGCGACAGATTCGTTGTATAATTCAGATCAAAATAAAATTCAAAATGAATTTGCTTCTACATCGGAAAAAGATCCTGATGAACTGAATATGAAACCAAGGGTAAAAGATTATCCGGGGAATGATTGGTTAACAGGAGTATTATTTTTTGTATTTATTCTTTTTGTCAGTGTGAAAGCCATGTATTCAAAATATCTTCCTTCTTTGTTTCAGTCATTGATAAATTATCCAACATCATTCCGAATATTTCGGGAAAAGAATTATACATTTTTTCATGCAGCGTACAGATTGGAAGCACAATTTTATATTGTATTTTCCATATTTATCTTTCAGGTAATGGTAAGGATTACCCCCGGAGAGGGTCTTTTTAATCCACTTTTCTTTGGAAAAACACTCTTGGGAGTTGTTGTTTATTTTTTAGTAAAAAAGTTGGCTTATCGTGCACTTGGATCCATTTTTATAGGTGTTAATGACACCCGCGAGATTCTGTTTAACATGGATAATTTTAACAGGGTAGCAGGAATTTTGCTTTTTCCTGTTGTCGCTTTAATAACTTATTCTCCCTTGGGAAACCCAATGATAACAGTGTTTTTGGGAGTTTTAATCACAGCGGTTTTTTACCTAATGTTATTAAAAAGAAGTATCTCGATTTTATTGAAAAAACAGTTTCCGATATTTTATCTGTTTTTATACCTTTGTACCCTTGAATTTTTACCCTTGCTTTTGATTTATAAAATTGTGGTTGATTAAGAAAGGGATAAGTATAATAAAAAGCTGAATATTTTGAAAGTTAAGAGTATTTTAGTTTCACAACCTAATCCAACAACAGCAAAGTCTCCATATTTTGAATTGGCTGACAAACTTGGTTTAAAAATAGATTTTAGGCCTTTTATTCATGTTGAAGGAGTACCGGCAAAAGAGTTTCGTTACGAGCGAATCCAGATTCTGGATCATACAGCAGTAATTTTTACCAGCAGAACTGCCATAGATCATTTTTTCAGAATGGCTCAGGAATTGCGTGTAACTGTACCCGATACAATGAAATATTTCTGTGTTTCGGAAGCAACTGCTTTCTATTTACAGAAATACATCGTTTATCGCAAGCGTAAAATATTTTATGGCGACGGGAAATTTTCTGACCTTATTGGAGTTATGAAAAAGCACAAAGACGAGAACTTTCTTGTGCCACTTTCTGACATTCATAAACAAGAAATCCCACAGTTGCTCGATGGGGAAGGTTACAAATATACCAAAGCAATTTTATATCGAACAGTAAGCAGCGATTTGTCTGATTTGAGCGATATTAAATATGATGTACTTGTATTTTTTAGTCCGCAGGGAATCAGGTCTTTATTACAAAACTTCCCTGATTTTAAACAAGACGAAACCAGAATTGCCTGTTTTGGGCCAACAACCGCGCGGGCTATTCGCGATGCTGGTTTGAGATTGGATATTGAAGCACCAACTTCGCAGGCGCCATCAATGACAATGGCTTTGGAGCAGTATATTAAAAACAACAAATAATAAAAAAATATACCTAATTTTGGAAGGCTGTCCGTACTTCGGGTAGCCTTTTTTAGTTCAGAATGAACAGACAATCGGAAAATAGGAACGATAAAATCTTAAAGTCAACTTTTAAAAAAAGCGAACGACTTTGTAGTAAAAAAGTCATCGATAAACTTTTTAACGAGGGAAAATCAATGTTTATTTATCCGGTTAAAATGATTTATCTCGAAACACATATTCAATCCTATTATCCTGTTCAGGTAGCTTTCACAGTGCCAAAAAGAAATTTTAAAAAGGCGGTTCAACGAAACCTGATTAAACGTCGTATGCGTGAAGCATATCGTTTAAATAAATCAAGATTTTATTCTGAAATAGCAGATAAACAAGTAGCCTTATTTTTTGTATACACCGGTAAAACGGTTTGCGAATATCGGGAAACAGAAAAAGCAATTAGCAAAGGATTAAATAAATTGGCGTTGGAAATTGCAGGTAAAATTAAGTAATTTTACTGCTGTGGAGAACATAAGCAAAATAGCCAAAAATCAAGATCTCTTTTTTAAATCATATGCCACTTTCGATTTGAATTTTAGGATTGGAAAACTTAAAAAGCTTAAGGAAGTATTACAAAGCTATGAAAAGGATTTGTTCAAGGCTTTAAAAACCGATTTGGGTAAAGGAGAATTCGAAGTTTTTACCAATGAATATGGCCTTGCTTTGAAAGAGATTTCGTATCACATTAGAAATTTAAAATCCTGGGCCTTACCTAAAAAGGTATCTACGCCCATATATTCGTTTCCATCAAAAAGTTCTATTCATAAACAACCTTACGGGAAAATACTAATCATCGGGCCTTTTAATTTTCCATTTATGCTTACTATTGTTCCGCTGATAGGTGCGGTTTCGGCCGGGAATGTTGTTTGTGTAAAACCATCGGAAAACACACATCAAATTTCAGGATTAATAAAAAAAATAATTGATGAGGTTTTTAATCCATCGCATGTTGCCTGTATTGAAGGAGGAGTAGAAACTACCAAAGAGTTGTTGGCAATTCGCTGGGATTTGATTTTTTTTACCGGTAGCACACGGGTTGGTAGAATTGTAATGGAGGCGGCAGCAAAAAATCTGACTCCGGTGGTTCTGGAACTGGGAGGAAAAAATCCGGTAGTGGTAGATAAAGATGCCCGGCTGGAAGTGGCTGCCAAAAGAATTGTCTGGGCTAAATATTTAAATACGGGACAATCGTGTGTGGCACCTGATTATCTTTTTGTTCATGAAAACGTAAAAGACAAACTGCTGCCCCTGCTTAAAAAATATATTAAACAGTTTTATACCGAAAATCCTAAGGAAAGTAAAGACTTTGGGCGAATTGTAAATAAAGAAAATGTTGAGAGATTATCAGCGCTTATAAAGGATGAAACCATTTATATAGGAGGAGAAACAGATAAAACTGGCCGTTACTTTTCTCCAACCCTTTTAAATGATGTCCAAAAGGATTCTCCAATAATGAAGGATGAAGTTTTTGGCCCTGTCTTGCCGGTTCTTATTTTTAATGAATTAGATGAAGTAACTGGGTTTTTAAATAATAATGAAAAACCATTGGCAGCGTATTATTTTTCTGAAAACAAAAAGTCTCAAAAAGAATTTCTGGCAAAAACATTTTCAGGTGGTGTGGGTATTAATGAGCTTGTTGTACAGTTTGTGAACTTTTCGCTACCCTTTGGTGGTGTGGGTTTTAGTGGTATCGGAGTTTACCATGGGAAACACAGTCTTGATACTTTCTCTCATAAACGGTCGGTAATAAAAACCACTACATTAATCGATATCCCACTTCGCTATCCACCCATAAAACAGTGGGTGTTCAAATTGGTGAAGATGATTTACAGATGAAAATAAAGCTCTGTATCACAGAGAGATTTTCAGTTTTGCTGAAATGGATTTTTGGCGTTACAATGGTTTGGCTCATTGTTTTAACGGGAGTAATTACAAATTAGAAGAATTAACACCCCCAATTTCCGCCAAAATACGCCAGTTGGCTGATTGCTGGCTCCAACTGTCCCCCTGAACTAAGGGGGAAAGTTGAGGCCGTAAGTCTCGGGCTAAAGGGACAAGGCTGAAACAGGGGTAATGAAAATCAGCACTATTCCTCTTTAATAATTCCAATTAGCATACACACTGTATTCTTGGTTAATCAATTACGTATTCCAAATTTGATTATATTTGTTTTATGCAGAAAGAACAAAAAACAAAGGAAGAGATTTTTCAATTGCTTAGGTCTAATACCAAACAAATTAAAGATTTTGGTGTAAAAAGAATTGGCCTTTTTGGTTCTTTCGTAAATAATAAACAAACTAAAGATTCGGATATAGATTTTTTAGTTGAGTTTGAAAAAGAGAAAAAATCTTACCGTAGTTTTATAAATCTGTCATTCTTTTTAGAAGAATTATTTGGAAGGAAAGTAGATGTTTTAACCAACAAATCTTTAAGTCCTTTTCTTGAAAGTCATATTTTAAAAGAAACTGAATATGTCTCGCTCGATAATTGAATTTTTCCAACATATTAAACTTGAACTTGACTTTCTTGAAAGCAATTCTAAAAATCTGGACTTTTGGGATGTGATAGAGAATGAAATTGAGGAATTGAATTTTCAAATTACTCGAATAATCAAGGAAGAAAGACTAGAGAAATGATTAAAAACAATACCCCTGTTTTCGCCAAAATAAGCCAGTTGGCGGATTACTGACTCCAACTGCCCTTTGAAATTAGATGGACAGTTGAGGCTGCATATCCCGGGCAAAAATGACAAAGCAGAAACAGGAGAAACAATAAACACATCCTATTCCTCATCCATAATTTCAGTCTGCATAATAGCCGAATACTAGGATACTCAACCAACTATTTAAAATTGATTATGTAAATTATCGAATTGAAAGGGCTAAAGATACATTGGATGATGCCTACATACTTGCAGAAAAGGAAAAATGGAATTCAGCGAATAACCGACTTTATTAAGCGGCTTATTATGCCGTTATAGCTTTGCTGCTTAATTCAGATTTAAAACCAACAACTCATAACGGTGCGAAATCCAATTTCTCTGAATATTTTATAAAAACAGGAAAGATGGAAACCCGATACGGGAAAATGTATTCTTAGCTTTTTATGTGGAGACAAAAAGGAGATTATGACGATTTATTTGATTTCGACAAAGAAAAAGTCATGATCTCCTTTGAGCCTGTTAATGAACTGATTACTGTTATTGAAAATATTGTAAAACAGTAATCCTATTCCTCATCCATAATTTCAGTCTGCATACGCACCGAATCTTCATGAATCAATTGAAAAATAATTTTCACAAAAGTTTCGTTTAAATCTAATTTTTTACCAAGACCTACCCTGTCTTCCATCAATTTTGTCCAACGGTTGATCTGCAAGGCAGTAACATTATTATCCTTTTTATACTGGCCAATCTTTTTAACAATATCAACTCTTGAAGAAAGTATCTCCAGAAGTTCCGAGTCGATAGCATCAATACGGTTACGCAGTACATCCAGCTGATTCTCAAAATCGGGATTATTGGCATTTTCGTAACGAATTACCAATCTGTCAAGTAGTCTACTTAAATCAGCCGGTGTCAATTGTTGTCCCGCATCACTCATTGCACATGATGGATCAATATGAGATTCCAGCATCAAACCTTCCATTCCCATGTCAAAGGCTTTTTGTGAGATTTCGTAGAGATATTCCCTTGTTCCGGCAATATGACTGGGATCGCAAATTATTGGAAGATTTGGCATCATTCTTTTAATTTCGATTACCGTTTTCCAGTTGGGGTAATTGCGGTATTTTGTTTGTCTGAAGGGTGTAAACCCACGGTGTATGGCAACAATATTTTTAATTCCTGCCTGGTGAATTCTTTCCACTGCACCCAACCATAGTTGTACATCAGGATTTACCGGATTTTTGATCATAACTACTGCATCGGTTCCTTTAACCACATCAGCAATTTCCTGCACCACAAAGGGGCTTGCGGTTGAACGGGCACCAATCCACAATACATCCAACCCGGCTTTTAAGGCTTCTTCAGTATGTTGTGCATTGGCTACTTCGGTACCAATGGGTAATCCTGTTTCTTCTCTTATCTGCTGTAACCATTTTAATCCAATCGAACCAACTCCTTCAAAAGATCCCGGGCGGGTACGTGGTTTCCAAACTCCTCCCCTGTATACAAAAACACGTTTATCTTTTGCCAGTAATTTGGCTGTATCCATTGCTTGTTTTTCCGATTCCAAACTACAGGGTCCTGAAATCAATAATGGATTATCGATATTCGGCAGCCAGCTTTTAATCGGATTAATGTCTAATTTTAAAGTCATGATTATTTAGTATAAAGTTTTACATTCTTTTCTTCTTTTTTAACCAAATGAGGATTTTCACCTTCAAGAATTCCCCTTATTTTATTTGCATTTGTTATCAAATCTTTCATTTTATCATCTTGTTTGTCATGCATACAATCCCTGAATTCCTGAAGGTGTTTGATATAAACATCGAGGGATTCAACAACATAGTTTCGGTTTTGTTGAAATATCGGGTGCCACATTGTTCCCGAACTTTTTGCCAAACGTACCGTTGAACGAAATCCTCCACTTGCCAAATCGAAAATGATATTTCTATCCTCTTTAGCCTGAACGGCATTTGCCAGCGCATAAGCCGCGGCATGTGGCAAATGCGAGACAAAAGCAGTGCTGTGATCTTGTTCATCGGCGGTCATGTATGCGATATCCATTCCAAGGATTTGGAACATTTTTTCTATCAGAGCCAGATGTTGCGGACCGCTGTCATCGTGGTCGCAAATGATGGCAATTTTGTCTTTAAACAAATCTTCTAAAGCTGCAGAAGGTCCAGAGTTTTCAGTTCCTGACATGGGGTGTGCAGGTACAAAGTTTTTCCTTTTTGAATGAGCCTTTACGGATTCGATGATCTCTCTTTTTGTGGAGCCCATATCGGTTACAGTTGTGCCATCACTCACGTTATCGAGAACTTGTGGCAAAACAGTTAGCTCTTTGTCTACAGGTATGGCAATAATTACCAGGTCGGTATTTTTGACTCCTTCTTCGAGGGTTTCAATTTTATCAACCAAGCCTATTTCCAATGCTTTTTGTGCATGCTCTTTATTCGCATCAACACCAATGATTTCTGTAGCAAATTTGGCTTTTCGCAAATCTTTTGCAAGAGAACCGCCGATTAATCCAAGTCCTATTATTGTTGTTCTCATTTTTGAGTTTTTTAAACAAAAAAAGGCCTCGATTTTTTCGAGACCTTTTGGTAAAATATTTTTAGTTATAACAATACCTTACTTTCTGATCCCGGTTTCAGAACCATAATAAAAATAAAAGTAGAAATAAGTATTGTTAAAAATCCGTTTCATTTTTCAATATTATGCGGGCAAATATAGAGATTATTTTAAAACATCACAATTATTCATCAATTGCTTTGAAATATTAACCAAAAACTTCTAATTCCTTATTATTTTATTCGAAAATATCCGTTTCCCGTTTTCTTTTACCACAACCAGGTACATCCCACTTTTGAATTGTGAAAAATCGGTTTCCAATCTAAAATCACCATAAACGTTTCTTTGATTAATGCTCTCCAGTTTTTGACCGTAAACATTAAAAATATCGATAGTAAGATTTTCAATGGTTTCATCAGCCTGAACTGAAATATTCAAAATATTATTTACCGGATTAGGAAAAACAGTAATGTTTCCGGGGGATAAGACAAATGTTGGTGAAGAAACCGGAGTTTGAATTCTCAGGTTATCAATAGTCCATCCCCAGCCATTTGCATATGGGTCTGAATATAAACGGAACCTTATTAATATGGTGTCACCTGAAACAAAGTTTTCATTTTCCAAAAGGTTAATCTGGCGGGTAATATACAAGTCCGGATTACCCGGGGTTAAAGAAGATTGGTTGTTGTCAATATTTTCATCATAACTTGTTTTCCAGGAGGTATAATCTCTTGAATCATAGCCATTGACAAGAGGCAGCCATGTTTCGCCGAAATCTTTACTTCCTTCGATTACCACATAATCCCAGAAATCGTCATCTCCAAAAGAAGAATAAACTTCGCCTGGTTCCACTAAAACAACCTCATCAAATCGCATAATACTGTTGTCACTAAGTATAATAGGATATTTTAACAGCGTTGAAAAATTGAGGTTTGCGTTATTTTTATTTGGACTTTTATAAGGATGAGGACTATGCAACGAACCATTTTCAAAACCTTCCGCAGTATAAATTTCAAAATCTGATATAATAAAATCACTTGACGGAGCATTAAAATCGCTGTAATAGCCCGTTGCTGGCTCAAATATTTTTTCTATCCTAAAACTAAATAAACTGTCAACAGGACTTTGGGCAATATTTTTGGCATTCGATGAATCAACAGCAACAATGCGATAACTTATTTCATCACCGTCATTAAGCAGATTAGAATCAAAATCAAATAATCCTGAGTATAAGGTTTCTGAAATATTTTTTAGTTCAAAACTTTCTTGCTGAATACCATTTATCCAAAGTTCAACATAGACCGAATCCACACCAAGATTATCATCCGCTAATGTGGAAATTTCAATGGGTTGTCCAAAGGAAACTATGTAAGGCGTTTCATCGTGACTAATTACAGGAGGTTCTTTATCCGGGCCAACAGACACCGAATACAATTCCACCGGTGTTTCTTTAGGTAAAAAGAATTCCCGGTTGAATTCATCCTTTACTTCGATATAATAATGATATGTTCCTGTTTCAAATGTTGGATTTAATACAGCAGAATAGAGGCCTTTTTCAGCATCAATTTCCAGCAGAAGTGAATCTTTCACAGTGTTAAATGCATCCGTTGAATAGTAGAGAAATACATTTTCCGGATTAATTTTGGTATCACTTTTAATCGTCAAATTAAACAAGATAGGTTTCTTCTCTTCAGTATCCTTTGGTTTGTCTAAATCTAAAACCGTATGTTTCCATCCGATATCTGCCAATATTCCTCTGGTCACCGGTCCGGGATCATGAATAGCCTGTCCCTTGCTCAGCGTATGATTCATTAAGGAATTTTCAGATCCGGAAGGATAATTAACATTACTTAAGTGATAAATGCTTGATCCGGTTTTCCAGATTTGAGGAGCATGCAATCTTGGAATTTCACCGGAACCATTTGTTCTGGCTGCCTGACTTTTTGAATATAAGGCGTTAGAGGTAAGTTCCTTGTAAAGACTATTTGATGGTACTTCAAAAATATTTGTGTCTGTTAACATTTCAAAATTTTCGTTTACCACCATTAAATCAAAAGCTGCTGCATCTCCTACATTTTCACTTCCGTAAAAACCATTACTTTGGGTTGTTTTAAAAAAACCAGCAAATCCAAGTCCATGACCAATTTCATGCAAAACAACTGTAACAAAATCGTACAATAACTCAGGAGTCTCCCCATCGGTTCCAAAGTACCACTGTACATCTTTATTAAACGTCGCAACAATGTCCGGGAAAGAATGCCCACTAATTTCTGATTTGGTAATTTTTTCAACCACTGATATGGGATAGAAATAATTTTTTCGGGGAGCGTTTTCAAAGTTGGCAATATAATCGTTCGGACTGGCACTTCCCAGGGCACCGGAGGACATTGTTCTCCATCTTGCCTCTACATAAATGGGAATGTCAGATTCAATAATCGCTTCCCAGATACCAATAGCATATTCGAATGCGTCTTTTGCATTCTGTGGAAATAAGCTGTAATCTACTATAAAATTTGACTTTTTTTCTGCACCCGATTTGAGAAGAAATTCTCGGGGAGGCGGGACAAATGATTTTTCAGTTTCTTCGGAAGCATGACATACCACTTCGTGATTATGGTTGTGTTTTTTGCTTTGGATGATTTGCCCATGAGCAAAACCGATATCAAATGAACTGACAATAATGATAACATATAATATCTTCACTTTTTTTCTTTTTACAATTCCAGACAAATATAAAAGGATTTTTGTTGTAGAATTGTTTAAGAAAACAATATAAAAAGTAAAACAAAATATTATTTAAACATTTCTTAAGAGAAAAAAAATGCTGAAAACTAATTCAGCACTTTTTTTAAATCTATCTGTTCTTTAGGGTGAACAGAGCATTCTAATCATCAATCATCTTGTTGCAAATATTGATTCTTCTTTGCAAACACTAAATTGTATAATATAACTACCGAAGTGATTAAACCAACAACTGCTGCTACGAAAGCAACTAATAATAATGTTTTCATAATTTAATTTTTAATAATTCTTTTTGTTATAGTTTTTAAATTGGAATCGGTTAAACTTGCCAGGTAAATACCTGGTTTAATATTTGATAAGTCTACTTTTACTTTAGGGTTAAATTGAGTATCGTATTTTGTTTCATTGTAAACTGTAGAACCTGTTAAATCCATAACTTTAATTTCAACAGAATTTTGATTTTCAACATTTTCGCAATCAAAAACCAGTGTTCCTGAAAAAGGATTTGGATAAACATTCAAGCTTTTATTTTGTGCCATACGGTCTTCAAATAAATCTTCCTGATTTTCAATTAACATCTCCGGATTTATTGTCCAGCCTAATTCAGCTAAAACCAGTAAAGTCTGATTTCCTATGTTGTGGATAGCTTCACCTTTATATGCATGTGCACACATAAGCTCGTTTGAACCACTCTTTGTTTGATCATTCCCAAGATGATATATACTTAAACCTTTTAACCAAGTAGTTGGAGCATAAACGGAAATATTTTTTATTTCGGTAAAATCTATTGAATGATTAAAAAATAAAGAATTGGAAGTCAACTCATTTGATAAAGCAGTTGAAGGAACAGGAAAAATTGTATTATCCGATATCCGCTGGTTGTACGAATTAAAAACAAAAAAATCGTAGATACTTGGAAGATTACTTTTGTTGTTAAACTTTGCAACACCATCTTCAGCTGAAAAGAATCCGGAGATACCCAGACCATGTCCAACTTCGTGCAATACAGAAGTTACAAAATCATATTGTGAGTCTGGCGTATTGCCATCGGTGCCAAAATACCATGGTTTTGTATTGTTAAACGAACATGTAATATCTGCTTCATCTTCTCCGTTGTATTCTTTACCTGTAATTTCTTCAACAAGTGATATTGGATAATAAACATCTGGTTCCGGAGCACCTTTAAAATTTCGATAAAAGATGGCCGGTTTACCGCTGGCCAATTGATTGTTTGGTAATTTTTCCCAATATGCATGAATATGAATCTGGACTGATGATGTAATACTTTTTTCCCATATTGAAATAGCATATTCAAAAGCCTGAATTGCCTCGTTAGGGAAATTGAAATATCTGATAATCACCTTTGAATCAGGTGATTGTCCAGACTTTAAGCTGATCATTTTGTTCGCCGGAGGTGTAAAAGACTGATTTATTTCGTCCAAAGCAACATTTACTGAGCTTTCGGCAATTGCCGCATCTTCCGTCAGTTCTGTCTGACTAAATACAGCATAAAATGCAAATAAGCAAAGAATAGAAATTAGCGTCCTTTTCATTTCAATTCGATTTATATTGTTAAATCAAACCAAAAATTCAAACTCCCAGAGACAGGATATAAAGTCAATAGTCCATTTGCTATGCACAGAAGTACTTTGTTTGTTCAGTTTTTAACCTGATTGATCGGGTTTGTAATGTTTTCAATCAGTGGGTTTGTAAAAACAGAATTAATTTTCAAAGCACGTTTCTATGCCTATGGCATCAAAATATAAAAAACAATAAAACTTTTGAGTCTCTTTTAACTATACAATGTTGATGATTCAAAAGCGTCTGTCTCTTGACAGTTTTTTAATTTATGGGTTTGCAGCTGTAAACATAAGAATATTTTTTTTTTATTCCAAGCTTTTTTTTAGATTAGTCGCAAATAAATTTTTCCCTTTTTAAATATTTATGAAATTTTTATCAACAACCTTAATCACTGTAATACTTGTATTTACACTAAGTTCATCAATATCTGATAAAGAAAAATATAACGAACTTTATCGTCCTCAATTTCACTTTACTCCTGATAAAAACTGGCATAATGATCCCAATGGATTGGTATTTTATGACGGAGAATACCATCTTTTTTATCAATATAATCCAAAAGGGAAAGAGTGGGGATACATGCATTGGGGTCATGCTGTAAGTACAGATTTAATTCATTGGGAGCATTTACCAATTGCACTTTACCCTGATGAAAATTCAGAGCATAAAGAGAACTGTACGGCTTTTTCAGGTTCTGCTATAGTGGATAAAAACAATTTGCTGGGAAAACAAAATGGCAGTGAAAAAACTCTTGTGGCTTTTTATACTAGCCAGAATTGCGGGCAAAGAATTGCCTATAGCACAGATAAAGGAAGAACATGGGAAAAATTTGAAGGAAACCCGATAATACCCTTTGATGAGAACGACGATGCAAGGGATCCAAAAGTTTTCTGGCATGAAGAATCGAAAAGATGGGTAATGGTATTATACAGAAAGACGACAAAAGACGACAATTCAAAAGGTTTTTCAATATATAACTCTGAAAATCTGATAGATTGGGAATGGAAAAGCCATATTCCGGGATTTTACGAATGTCCTGATTTAGTGAAGCTACAGGTAACAAATCGTCCCGACGAATTTAAATGGATTTTATTTGATGGTGACGGAAGTTATCTGATTG